>Ga0194055_10000596_pt1 | contig 29237 bp, 27 predicted proteins | sample SepL449m_MetaG_FD_155482 | JGI IMG/M metagenome (GOLD analysis project Ga0194055, IMG submission 155482) | Anoxic zone freshwater microbial communities from boreal shield lake in IISD Experimental Lakes Area, Ontario, Canada - Sep2016-L442-9m | ecosystem: Environmental > Aquatic > Freshwater >... | reverse complement strand
CCTGCCCCTCTATCCGTTCCAGGGGAAGGGCAGCCAGGGCCGGTGTGATCCGCAGGGGCGCCGAGGCGGGGGCGTTGTCGACCACCAGCCAGCGTTCGGGTCGGCGGCCCTGGCGCGCCAGGTCGGCGGCCAGCCGCTCCAGCGGGCCCTGGCTGTGGTAGGCCACCGTGAGGATGGCCAGTTCCACGCGGCGGGGTTCGGCGGCAGCGATCAGACTGGACGAGCGGGATCCGCGCCAGTCTGGAGCCTGCCCCCGCACCTTCTCCAGATCTTTGGTGGATGGATCTCCCCGGCGTACCGCCCGAGCTGCTGCAGACCCTGGCCGCGGCGGCGGACGGAGCGCCGATCGCCCTGGTGGGCGGGGCCGTACGCGATCTGCTGCTACACCGGATTCATCAGGATCCCTGGCGGGGCCTCCCCGATCTCGATCTGGTGGTGGAGGGGGCGCCCGGTGCTTTAGAAGCCGCTGCCGTAATGCTGGCTCGCTCCCTTGAAGCCCGCTCCAACGGCCGCCTGCTGGCCTGGCAGGAGCACGGGGCCTACGGCACGGTGGAGCTGGAGCTGGCCCTGGGGGCCGGCGGTCCGATCCGGCTGGATGTGGCCACGGCCCGGCGGGAGCACTACCCCCAGGCCGGCGCCAACCCGGTGGTGCGCTTCGGCAGCCTCGAGGACGACCTGGCCCGCCGCGACTTCAGCATCAATGCCATGGCCCTGCGCCTGCCCGCGGCCGGGCTGGGCAACTCTTCGGGCCTGCTGGATCCCCATGGGGGCCAGGCCGACCTGCGGGAGCGGCGGCTTCGCTTTCTCCATCCGGCCAGCCTCCGCGATGACCCCACCCGGCTGCTGCGGGCGGCCCGCTACGCGGCCCGGCTCGGTTTTCAGCTCGCCCCCGAGAGTGCCGAGCAGGTGAGCCGCACCCTGGCGGCCTGGCCCTGGGCCTGGCGACTGGGGGATCCCCCCGGCCAGGCTCCGGCGGCCCTCGGCACGCGGCTGCGCATGGAACTGGAGCTGCTGCTGGAGCGGGAGCCCTGGCCCCGGGCCCTCGCGGTGCTGCAGGCCTGGGGCGGCCTGGCCCTGCTGGATCCCGCCCTCCAGGCGGACCGCCGCTGGCGCCGCCGGCTTCTCTGGGCCGACCGGCTGGAAGTGCCGCGGATGGTGGCCCTGGTCGCCGCCGCCCACGATCCCCTCGCCCTGGCCGAGCGGCTCCAGTTGCCCCACCGCCAGCATCAGCTGCTGGCGGGCCTGGAGGAGCTGCGCCGCCGGCTGGCGCTGGCGGAGGACGGGGATTCTCCGGCCGCCTGGACCGCCCGGCTGGAGGGCCATGGCCTGCCGGCCGAGGCGGTGGCCCTGGCCCTGGCGGCCGGCGTGGGGCCGCGGCGCCCCCTGCTGCGCTGGTGGCTGCGCTGGCGCCACCTGGTGGCCGGCACCACGGCCCGGGAGCTGATGGCCGGAGGTCTGCCGGCGGGGCCCGCCCTGGGGGAGCACCTGCGCTGGTTACGCGCCCAGCGGCTCGCTGCGGAACGCCCCTGAGCTCCCCTCCGGGCCGGTCGCGCTCCCTACCATCCCCCCCAGTTCCCCTTCCGCCCGCGATGGCTTCCCTCACCCTGTTGAAGTTCAGCTCCGAGGACTGCGGCACCTGCCACCGCATGAGCCACTACGACGCCAAGGTGGCCGAAGAACTCGGGGTGGGTTTCGTGAGCGTGATGCTGCAGGACACCGACACCTATCGCCGCTACCGCAAGGTGCTGCTGGCCCAGTACCCCAACAAGGAGGGGATGGGTTGGCCCACCTATCTGGTGGTGAGCGAGGTGGAGGCCGATTTCGTGATCCATGGCGAGGTGAAGGGCGGCATGCCCAAGGGGGATTTCCGTGAGCGGATCCGCTCCATCCTTCCCAGCGATTGAGGATTGATTCCCGAGGGTCGGGCGAGCTCGGGCCGGCCCTCAGAGTTCGCCGCCATAGCCGTGGGGATTGGCGCTCTGCCAGGCCCAGCCGTCGCGGCACATGGCGTCGAGGTCGCGCTGGGCCCGCCAGCCCAGCCGCCGCTCGGCCTCCGAGGGATCGGCCACGGACTGGGCCGCATCGCCCGCCCGGCGCCCCACCAGCTCGAACGGCACCGGCCGTCCGCTGGCGGCCTCGAAGGCCCGCACCACCTCCAGCACCGAGTGGCCGCGACCACTGCCGAGGTTGAGGGTGAGCAGCTGGGGCGGATCCCGCCAGAGGGCCTCGAGGGCGGCTTTGTGGCCTTCGGCTAGGTCCATCACGTGGATGTAATCGCGGATTCCGGTTCCATCACCACTGGGCCAGTCACCGCCGAAGATCCGCAGCTGCTCGCGGCGGCCCACCGCCACCTGACTCACGTAGGGGAAGAGGTTGTCGGGCGGGCCGAGCGGGTTTTCCCCGATCCGGCCGCTGGGGTGGGCTCCCACCGGATTGAAGTAACGCAGCGCCGCGATCCGCCAGGGCAGCGCCGGCCCGGTGCCCTCGGCCCCCTCGCCGAGGCCTGCGCTCGCCGCCAGATCGGCCAGCATCCGCTCCACGGCCGCCTTGGTGTGGCCGTAGGGGTTGATCGGCCGGATCGCCGCCGTTTCCGGGATCGGCACGCGCTCGGGAAAGCCGTAGACCGTGGCACTGCTGCTGAACACCAGGGTGTGGCAGCCATGGGCGGCCATGGCCGCCAGCAGGGCCCGGCTGCCGCCCACGTTCACATCCCAGTAGAGCAGCGGCTGGTGCACCGACTGGGCCACGGCCTTGAGGCCGGCGAAATGGATCACGGCATCGATGCCGCCGTCCGACGGCCCGCTGCTCGGCTGGGATGTGAACGCCTCCTCAAGGGCCTGAGGCGATCGGATGTCGCCTTCCAGCAGCCGCAGGCGGCGGTCGGCATCGCCCCCCGCCAGATCCACCACCCGACGCAGGGCTTCGGGGGAGCTGTTGGCGAAGTTGTCGAGCACCACCAGTTCGTGGCCCGCCTCAAGCAGCACGCAGGCCGTGTGGGTGCCGATGAAGCCAGCGCCGCCGGTGATCAGGACCTTCGCCATCGGGAAGCGCTCACGATGGGGATTCTGGAGCAGCGGATGGCCAGTTTCTCATCCTTTTTCTAATCCTTTACTCCGCGCACGAGGGAGGCAGGAGGCCGGTACTGCCTTGCCGAATCATGCGCTGGCTAGAACGATTCGAGCCATCACCCCACCCGGGGGAAACTCGGCGAGAAGCTCACCGTCCCCGGCCCAGTAGCTGGATCGTTGGGGCTGAGTTGGCTGAGTCACTGGAAGGCTGAGGCGGGGTGGAACCCTGGCCGCGTGAGACCATCCGCACGGTTTTGATCAGGATTAGCAGATCCAGGATCAGGTTGGCGTTGCGAAGGTAAAAGATGTCATAGCTTAATTTCATGCGACTATCTTCCACACTGGCTCCATACGGATAGCAGACCTGGGCCCAGCCGCTCAGGCCCGGTCTTATCCAGTGACGGGTTCGATAGTGCGGGATTACAAGCTCAAGACTGCTTTCGATTTCCGGTCGTTCCGGTCGCGGCCCGATCAAGCTCATTTCTCCTCTGAGAACGGCAACCAGTTGAGGCAGTTCGTCAATGCGGGTCCGGCGGAGCAAGGACCCGATTCGTGTAACGCGTGGATCGTCTCGTCTTGACCATTGGGCACCGGAAGCCTCGGCGTTCATGCCCATTGTTCTGAGTTTCCAGACCCTGATGCTTTCTCCATAGAGGCCCGTGCGTTGCTGACCGTAGAAGATGGGGCCTCCATCCTCCAGGCGGATCATCAATGCCGCTAGCGCAATCAAGGGTGAGAAAAGCAACAGCAGCAACAAGGCGACCAGCAGATCCCCGAGGCGTTTCAGGCGCCATCCAGATCGGCCGGGATGGAGCTCAAATCCCTCGGCCTGGACCAGCCAGCGACTGGAGAAAAGCTCAGGTGGAACGCGCTGTAGATGTTGTTCAGCCCAGTGAACCAGGCTGATAATCGAGGTTCCACCACTACGCTTTGCCAATAGCTTTTGTAGGACAGCATCGCTAAGCTTTGCCGTTTCGCTGATTGCAATACCATCGAGATTAGTGTCCTTAATCAGGGTGTCGAGCAGGCGTTCGTCGAAGCCTATAACGGGGCTGAATTTTGCAAGATTGGTGCTGTCGGGCGCTCGATCGGTCACGGGCTGTTCGAATCGCTGATCAGTGGCGAAGTAACATATATCGAGGCTTTGCAAGATCACATCTTGCTCGAGTTCGCGCTGTAGAATTTTCAACAATGCCGACTGGCCGATTAGCAGAAAAGAGCGTTGTCTTCCAAGTTGTCGGTAGAACCATAGCTGCGACAGGATCGAGCCCAGGCTCACGCCTGCTAGCAGGGGAAGCAGGAAGCGGCGGAATGTGCGTGGATCGCCAACTTTGAAACCCCAGCTCAGGATCACCACCACGAGGCCGAGGGCCAGGGCTGCAACCACAAGGGTCATGAAAATGCGACGGCGACGCGAATCACGTTCACCTTCTTCCAGCCGTGAATAGCGGCCCAAAAGATAGGACGATCCCAGCCAGAGGGCCATCAGCAGCAGCACCGAGCGGGTGATGCCTGGCAAGTGGTGAAACAGTTTTAGAAAGAGGCTGTTGTACGCGCCGATGATCAGCAGCGCGTCCACCACGGCCAGCCCCAGCAGGCGCTTGCGGTTCTGCAGCCAGGGATTACGCCACCACATGGCTTGGATTCTGTCGATCTGCGACTCTATGGGTGTGGCCGCAACCCTCCCACCACCGCAGGTCCCCGAGCCTTCCAGGCCGATGGGCATGAGGCGACCGGTGCGCCATCATCCAGCTCCGCTTGTCTATGCCCTGGTGGATGCCCTGCTGCTGGCCTGCAGCTGGGTCGGCGTCTATGCCTGGACCTACTCGAGCCTTCCCAGCCCCAGCCTCGGCCCTGTCGCGCTTGTGGGCGCCTGGTTGCTCATCCACTTTTTGCTGGGCACTTACGCCGCGTTGGCCCGCCATCAGCTGACCGCCGGTCGGCAGTTCCGTAATTGCGTAGCCGCGGCGATCTTGGTGTTCATGCTCGCAGCGGCCTTCACCGCGCTGCGGGGCGAACTGTTCAGCTCCACCATGGGGCGACGTTTTCTGGTGCCTGTTCTCGGACTGGGCTTTCTCTCAAGCCAGCTGCTGCGCCTGAGCCAGATCACAGCCCACCTGTGGCAGCCCCAGGAGCAATGGCTTCTGATTGCTTCGCCGGAGGAACGTTCGATCCTCTCGCACGCCATTGATTGCGGCGGTTGCGTGATTCCCTGTGGTTTGGAATGGCGGTCATCGGTGCGGATGCCGTCGCTGCCGCCCTCGCTGGCGTCGCTTCTGAAGCTCGATGGCGTGGCAATCGGATCCCAACTGGATCCGCCAGGCCAGGATCGAAGGGTGATGCTCGACTGGCAAGAAGAGGGCGTTCGCCTTCTCTCCCTAAGAGGCTGGGCCGAGACCTTTCTGCAACGCCTGCCAGCCGAGCTGGTTCCCCAGGGGTGGTCGGAGAGGGTGCAGCTCTTCGGTCATGCCCGCAGCGGCCCCACCCAACGGCTCAAGCGACTGGCCGATCTGATCATGAGCGGGCTGCTGCTGACGTTGCTTTTCCCCTGGGGGCTGGTGCTCTGCCGCTTGGGAATCATGCGGCTCGGCCGGGACCGATGCTCAGGTCGCCATGGCCGCCCCTTCCAACGGATCCGCTTCGCCGGTTCGGGACCGTTGACGGCCCTTCCCCAGCTTCTGAATGTCTGGCGCGGCGAGATGAGCCTGGTGGGTCCTCGGCCCCTGAGTCCTGAGGTGATGGAGCTCCTGGAGCAGCGCTTCTCCGGTGCCGAACTGCGCCAGTGGATGCGGCCCGGCATGACGGGCTGGGGCCGGATCGCCGGAACACCCCCTCAGGGGCCGGACGCCATCGCCTGGGAACTGGCCCGCGACCTCTATTACCTGCGCAACCATTCCCTGGCCTTGGATCTGCGGTTGTTGCTGGTCTCCTTTGCGCAGCTTGTGCGACAGCTCCTCCGCCTCTGAAGGAGGCAGATGCGAAAGTCCTTTGAGCTCTCGTTGCGCAGCCGCCCTGTGCCCTCCCCCGCTGCGCGATCCGTCCGCTCGCTTCGCGTGGTGGCCATCAACCTGCTGATCCTGCTGGTCGGCCTAGGGCTCACCGAAGTCGTGCTGAGAGTGGCCGGCGTGCGCTACCCGGCCTTTTACAGACCGGATGTTGTCCGGGGGTACAGCCTGAGGCCCGGCGCCTCGGGCCTCTGGACCCGGGAAGGCCGAGGCAAGGTGACGATCAACAGCGATGGCCTCCGCGACGTTGAACACAATCTCGGCAAGCAACAGGGGATGATGCGGGTTGCCGTGCTGGGGGATTCCTTCAGCGAAGCCTTTCAAGTGAATCTGGAGGACACCTGGTGGAAGCAGCTAGAGCGCCGCATCAACGCCAAGCCAGAATGTGCGTTCCGTCGTGGCTTCCCAGGAGGGGTGTCGTTCATCAATTTCGGCGTCGGTGGCTACGGCACCGGGCCTGAACTGCTCACATGGAGGCAGCAAGCCCGCCGCTATGCCCCTGAGCGGGTGCTGCTGGCCATGTACCTGGGCAACGACATTCAGGACAACATCCCCGTACCAAGGCCGGATCTGCCGGTCTTCCGATTTGGCAAGGAAGGTGAACTTACGGTGGATCGTGATTTCCTGCAGTCGCCAGGTTCCCGTTTCCGCTTTTCGCCGCTCGGTCGCCTGGTCGATGCTCTGGTGGACCGCTCGGCCCTGATGCAGCTGGTCAACGAAGCAAAGAACCGGGCCGCGGCCGCCCGTCGCGGCAAGGCGCCCGTGGATCTGCTCGGTGAGCTCAAGGGGCCGCCCGATGACCCCCAGGGCTGGGCGATGACCGCGGCTCTGTTGCGCACGCTCCGCGATGAGGTGAACGCGTCCGGCGCCCAACTGCTGGTCACCTCCCTCTCCACGCCGATCCAGGTCTACCCGGATCAGGCTCTGCGCCGAAAGCTTCTGCCTGCCTCAGGCCCTGGACCCTTCGAGCGCGAGCAGCGGCTGCAGGGGCTACTGGCCCCCCTGGGCGTGCCCTATCTGCCGCTGGCACCGGACCTCCAGCAACGCGCCGATCGACTGGGCCTGACGCTGCATGGATTCAAGAGCCAGCAGCCTGGACTGGGTCACTGGAACCCTGATGGCCATCGACTCGCCGCTGAGCTGCTGGCCGAGAGGCTGTGCGCGCCGGCTTCAGCTCCGGTCCGTCCTGCGACGCCATGAGCGGCAGCGCCCCAGGCCCCCAGGGCAGAGCAAGGCTGGCGGTGTTGGCGACCCATCCCGTGCAGTACTTCGTGCCGGTGTTCCGCGGGCTGGCGGCTGCCCCCGAATGGGAGACCCAGGTGTTTCTGGGTTGCCTGCATGGAGTGAAGGGCGCGAGCTACGACCCGGATTTCGACCTCAGCTTCGCCTGGGACTGCGATCTGCTCGGGGGCTACCGGCATTGCCAGCTCACCGACGGCACCCTTGCCGACCTTTCCGGCATGCGGGGGGTCATGGCGGCACCGAAGGGGGCGGCCGAGATCCTCAAGTGGCGGCCCGATGCCGTGCTGATCTTCGCTTACAGCCCCGCTTTCATCACCGCGGTCTCGGCCCTACTGGTCCTACGGGGTGTGCCCATCCTGCTGCGGGCCGACACCAGCGACGAGGCTTACAGCCGCGGCCGCTTCAAGTCCTGGCTGCGGGATCGGCTTCTGCGGGCCTACTACAGCCGCTGTGCCAGGTTCTATCCGATCGGCAGCGAGTCGTATCGCCACTACCGCCGGCTCGGAGTTTCCCCCGAGCGGCTGGAAACTGTGCTGTACGCCGTGGATACCTCAGTGATTCCCGCAGGTGACCCGGGCAGGCCCGTCCCAGAGCCACCGCCGCCGGACACACCGCTCACCCTCGCCTACGTCGGCAAGTTCATCAGCGTGAAGGATCCGCATGCCATCACGGCCGCGCTGCGCCTGCTCAATCCGGCCCAGCGGCAGCGCCTGCGCTTTGCGGCCGCCGGCGATGGCCCGCTGCTGGTGCCCTGCCGGCAGGAGATGGAGGCGCTGCTGCCGGGCCGTTACCGCTTCCATGGTTTTCTCAACCAAAGTCGGCTGCCTGCCTTCTACCGCTCGGTGGATCTGCTTCTCCTGCCCTCGGTGCAGGGTGAGGTGTGGGGCTTGGTGGTCAATGAGGCTTTGGGGTTCGGGGTGAGGGTGCTGGTCAGTGACCGGGTGAGCTGCCGACACGATCTGGTGCGCGACGCCGGTGCTGGCTGGGTGTTCCGCGCCGGTCATCCCGCTTCCCTGGCCGCTGGCCTGGAGCAGGCCCTGGCCGCCTGGCCTTGGCCGCGCCTGGCCCGACCGGTTCCCCAACCCCAGGAGCTGGTGGAGGCCGTTCGGCGCTATCGGCTGGCAGAGCGCCGCCTGTGATCGGAACCCCAGAGCCGAAAACCCGACTGGCAGTCCTGATCACCCACCCCGTTCAGTACACCAAGCCGGTGTTTCAGGCGCTGCACGGCCGTGCAGACCTGGAACTGCTGGTGGTCTTCGGTTGTGATCATGGCCTGCGCAACAGCCTGGATCCCGATTTCGGTGTGCCGTTCGCCTGGGACAGTGCCCCCGCCGAAGGCTTCCCCCATCGCTTGGCCAGTCACGATCCTCTGCCGACTCTCTCGAACTGGTTCGCCTCCGTGCCGATCGCCCTGCGGGCGGTGTCCCTGATCCAGGCTTTCCGGCCCGATGCCGTGCTGGTGTTCGCGTACATGCCCGCCTTCATCACCGAAGCCACCCTGCTGCTGTGGCTGCGGGGCCATCGCTTGCTGCTGCGCGCCGAGGCCACGGATCGGGCGCTGCCGCGCTCCTCCCGTCGCCGCTGGCTCAAGGACTGGGTGCTGCGGAGCTGGTATGGGATGTTCAGCCATTGCTTCCCGATCAGCTCCGATTCCGATGATCATTTCGGCAGGCTTGGGATCCCCGCGGAGCGGCGCACGCTGGTGCGCTACGCCGTGGATGTGGATTTCTTCCAGGACCAGGTGAATCACTGGTTGCCGCAACGCGTTGCCCTGCGGCAGGCCGCCGCCATTCCGTCGGATGCTCTGGTGCTGATCTGGAGCGGCAAGATCACGGAGGTGAAGAATCCACGGCTGCTTGTCGATGCGCTGGCCCTGCTCAGCCCGTCGGAACGACGGCGCTGTTGGCTGCTGGTCGTCGGAGAGGGCGCCCTTCGGGAGTGGTTCAGCACGGCGATGGAGCGGCTGCTGCCGGGGCGCTCCAGGTTCGCGGGTTTTGTCAATCAGCGGCAGCTCGGGCGCTGGTATGCCATGGCCGATGCCCTGGTGTTTCCCTCCTGCCAGGGCGAAACCTGGGGGCTGGTGGTCAACGAAGCGCTGCAGTTCGGCCTGGCCCTCCTGGTGAGCGACCATGCCGGCTGCGCCCGTGATCTGGTGGCCGGCACCTGGCCATCACCCCCGGGATCGTGCGTTTTCCCCTCCGGCGATGCGGCTGCCCTCGCGGCGGCGATCAGGGATCTGCTCACCACCGGCACCAGCCCAAGGCTGGGCTGGAGAAGGCCATCGGATGCGCTTCCCCATCCCCGCGACCTGGCCGATGCCGTGGCGGATGTGGTCCGCACGCCGCAGCTGAAGGGGCGCTGAACCTCAGCTTCATACTGGGCTGAACGAATGCCTGAAGGCTTTGTTGGCTTTTCCTCTGGCTTCCCTTGCCTCGCAATCCGGGTGGTACCCCACGGCCCTTGCAGCCGTGCTGGCCAACACCCTTCTCGCTGTGGTGACGCTCTGGAGCCTGCTGGGAAGGTCCCTGCCCTCGCCTTTGCCATCCCTGCGGGATGGTCCGTTCCACCCCTTGGCCGTGGCGGTGGCGGTCCACTGGCTGCTGTATTTCGGACCGATGAATTTCGGGGCGATCCTGATCCATTCCGAGGTTCAGGCCAACTACGCCTGGATCGTTCGCAAGCCGCTGATGGCTGAGGCCGCCCTGGTCTCCCTGGTGGCCTATCCGCTCCTGCTGGCCGTGCTGGCGGCGCTGGCCTGGGGGCTCCGGCGGACCCCGCTCGCCCAGCGCTGGCGAGGGCTGCCGGTGGTTCCCTATGCCCAGTTGCTGGTCATGGCGATCCTGATGGCCCTGCTGGCTGCCTGGATCGCACCGTTCATCGCCACCCGGGTCGCCGATGGAGGGGGCTTCTACTCCCGTGTGCCCTTGCCGCTCCGCCCCTTCGTGAAGGGTCTCTTCCCCCTAGAGGCCGTGCCGCTGCTGGCCGCCATCCTGCGGGGTTTCTCGCTGCCGCGGCCCACCCCACCGGCCGAGCTACCACGCTTTCTCAGCGTGGCCTTCCTTCAGGTGCTCACCTTCATCTTGCTGCGCCAGCGTTTTCTCACCCTGTTGGCTGTGGTGCTGGTGGGTGTGGTGTTGTCCCGCTGGCTGCGGCGTCGCCTGCTCCTGAGCGGCATTCCGATCGGACTGCTGCTGGCCTATGCCATTCCCACGGCTCTTCGCTACGGCCGTTTCCCACCACGACCAGGCCAGCCCTTCAGCGAGTATCTCGCCCAATCGACCCGCAATTTCATCGGGGGCCTGCTGCCCGGCCAGATGATGACCTCGCTGATGAACGACTTCTCCTACAACAAGGCCGGGATGGCTTCCCTCTCAGTACTGCTTGACCTGCGCCGCTCCGGACTCCTCGTCAACAACAATCCGATGGGTTGGCTTCCCGCCGAGCTGTTTCGTGTCCTGCCGGGCAGTTTCAAGCAGCGCTTTCCGGAATGGGGAAGCTTCGGTGCTGAACAGCTGGTGAGCCGGGCGCTGGGGGTGGGCGGTCCTGGCTGGACGAACTGGGGCCTGCCGGAGGTGATCCCGAAGGATTTCGTGATCGACATGATGGAGACGCCGTTGCTCAACCCCCTGGCCAACGGTGGGCTGATCGCGGTGATTCTCATGATCCTGGTTACAGGATTGGTTGTGGCCGGTGTCTGGTGGTTCGTCTGCCGACTGAACGACCGCTGGCGCTGGTGTTGGGTCCTGCCGTTCGGCGTTCTGTTTGTGGTCGCTCAGGCGCCCTCATGGCTGGGCGACCTCCTGGTGACGCTCAAGATCAGTCCTCCCTGGCTGCTACTGGCCGGCCTGGTGGCGGCCTACCCGCGCTGGAGCCATTCCGCCAAAATCACCCAACGCCAGTAGGAGCCCCAGCGCGAGGTGGCCCGCAGCAGCAACCAGCTCTGCGCCACCGCCACCGTGGCTGCTTTCAGTCCCCGCCGCCGCAGTTCACCCCTGAGGATCCCGATGATCCGCTGGGGCGAGAAGCGCGGATCCTCCAGCAACCAGGGCGCTAGGGCAAGGTTAAAGCCCCGTTTCGGACCGGCCAGCACCGGCTCCGGCAGCAACGGCCCGGCCACCTGTCGCAGCAGCCCTTTCGCCCCTCCCTGAAGCTGACTCGCCTCCTCGAGACCCAGGGCCAGCCGCGCCAGATCCGGATCGAGGAACGGCACCCGCAGCTCCAGGCCATGGTGCATCGTCACGGCATCGCCATCGCGAAGCAGGGTGTCGCGCAGGTACCCCCTGAGCTCCAGCAGGCTGGCCAACCGCAGGGGCACGGCCCCGCTTCGGCTGCCTGCTTGGGCCGCCGGCTCGGGTGGCAGCAGTGTCTCTCGATGCCGCCGCAGTTGCCATCGCTGCCGCGGCCCCAGGCCCGAGCAGCGGATCTGACGCACCCGCAGCAGGCGCTGCCGGCTGAGACCGACCATATGGCCGTAGCCGCCGAACAATTCATCCGCTCCCAGCCCCGAGAAGGCCACCCGCATTCCTTGGGCTCGCGCTGCTGCGGCGACCAGAAAACTGTTGAAGCCATCGATGCTGGGTTGGTCGATCGCTTCGAGAAAGCCATCGAAGGCGGCGTCCAAGGCTGGTTTGCCGATGCGCAGGGCCTGGTGCTCGAGGCCCAGATGGCGGGCGGTGAGGGAGGCGAGATCGCTTTCATCGACAGCCCCCGGCAGCCCGTCGAAGCCCACCGACACGCTGCGGATCGGTCCGCTCTGGCTGCGACGCAGCAGGGCGGCCAGCAGGCCAGAATCCAGGCCGCCACTCAGAAAGAGTCCCACCGGAACATCACCGATCGCTTGCCGCTCCACGGCTCGGCCCAGGGCGATCGCCACGCGTTCGGCGGGGAGAGTGCTGGCGGCCTCAGCCCAGGGCTCGGCCGCCGCATGCGGCTGGGGTAGAGGGTCGGCGAAGCGCTGAAGATGCCAGCCATCGCCCGGGTGCCATCGGGCCCAGTGGCCGGCGGGAAACACCTCCACGCCAGCCAGCAGGGTCTGGGGGGCGGCCACGGCCCCCCAGAGGGCGTAACTCTCCAGGGCCGCCTCGGAGAGCCTGTCGCGGTGGGCGAGCCCTGCGGCCTCAAAGGCACTGAGTTCGGAGCCAAAGGCGCAGCTGCCGTTGTCGCGTGTCCAGAGCAGTGGTTTCACCCCGAAGCCATCACGGGCCAGGGTGAGCTGCTGCGACTCCACCTCCCAGCAGGCCACCGCGAAGATGCCGTTCAAGCGGCTCCAGAGCCGCTCTCCCCAGCGCTGGAAGCCCCGCAGCAGCACCTCGGTGTCGCTGCGGGAGCGGAAGTGCTCCCCTTCGGCTTCCAGCTCCCGCCGCAACGCCTGCTGGTTGTAGATCTCGCCGTTGAACACCAGTGCCAAGCCGCCGCCGTCGCTCACCATCGGCTGATGACCGAGCGGTGAGAGGTCCTGGATCGCCAGGCGGGTGTGGAGCAGCCGTGCCGGGCCCGCCTGCCAGCGACCTTGGTCGTCGGGGCCGCGCCCGTGCAGGGCTTCGAAAATCGACGCTTCGGGCAGGTCTCCGAGGCCGACACTACCGAACAGACCGCACATCTCCTAGCCCTCGCCTGGATCGTTCAGCTGAAGTGCCGTCTGCAGCTGGGCCGCGAAGCGCTCAGCACCGAAGTGCGCCAAAGCCCGCTGCCGCGCCCACATCCCGGCCTGTTCCAGCGTGTGCAGATCCGAAAGGCACTGCGCCAGAGCAGTGGCGAGAGCCTCGGGATCGGGATCGACCAACCAGCCCGTCTCCCCATCCACGATCAAGTCACTCTGGCCCCCCAGACGGCAGCCGATCGAGGCACGGCCGGCCAGGGCGGCCTCGAGATACACGATGCCGAAGCCTTCGCCTTCGGCCCGCCCTCCCTGGCCGGCGCTGTAGGCACTGGGCAGGAGCAGCAGGCTGCACTGCCGCAGCTGTCTTTTCAGCTCCTGATCGTCCACGCCTCCCAGAAAGCGAACCCAGGGTTCCAGGCCGCGCTGAAGGGTCTCCTGTTCGAGGGCCTGGCGATCATCGCCGTCGCCCACCACCAGCCAGAGCAGGCCTGTGGGGAGCAGGCCTCGCTTTCGCAAGATCTCCAGGGCTCCGAGCACCAGACGATGCCCTTTGTACCGCTCCTGGCGCACCATCCTGGCCACGGTGAGCAGCCGCGGGGCCGGCGGCAGGGGTGCGGGCGGCCGGTCTGCCGCGATCAGGTCGGCGCTGGGATGCACCACCGCCGCCGGGGGCCAGGGGCCTGGGTGCTCCAGCACCCGATCGCGGCTGAAGCGACTGCTGGCGATCAGGCCATCGCAGCGCTTCAGATCGCTGCTCACCGTTTCGAGCGCCACTCCCCAGACTTCGATGCCGTGCAGCCAGCAGAAGCGCTTGGGTCGGCTGGATCGGCGGCCCAGGGTCCGCAGCGCCGTGAACGGTCCCAGCCAGTGCAGGGCCGGCAGCAGCAGCGCATGCATGCTCAGCACCGTTGTGGCCTGCGGCAGCCAGAAGGCCAGGGCCAGCAAAAAGCGGGCTCGGCCCAGCCAGCGGCCCGGGTTTCCGCCGCCCAGGGATCGCGGGCAGAGCAGCCGAACCCGCTCTCCGCTGCCCTCCAGTGCTGCCTTCACCTGCAGGGTGAGCCGCTCGATGCCGCCTCGGCGGCTCACGTCGTAGCTGATCAACAGGATCATGGCTGCTCGCGCGCCAGGCGTGGCTGTCTGGCCACCACGTCAAGGATCAGCCGTTCGTAGTGATCGAGTGAAGGCTGCAACCCGAAGCGTTGTTCATAGAGACGCCGGCTTTTGATCCCCATGGCGGCCACGGCTTCGGGATCCCTGGAGAGGTCCAGCAGCCGTTCGGCCAGTTCGGCAGCTTCGCCCGGTTCCACCACCACCCCACAGCCTTCACTCAGCACGAGCCGGGCCAGGTCGCAGCTCCGCCGCGCAATCAGCACCAAGCCCCGGCCACTGGCGAGGATGCCGTAAAACTTGCACGGCGCGACCGTATCCTCCGCCCCGACCATGAGGCCGATCGCCGCCAGATCGCAGGCTCCGAGGCTGAGGGGCAGCCGTTCGCGCGGCAGATAGGGAAGACGCAGCACATGGGGCAGATGAAAGGTGGTGGCATAGGCATCGATCTGCACCTGCTTGGCGCCACCGCCGATGAACACAAACTGAACCGGCTCCCGCTCCAGCACCCTGGCCGCTTCGAGCAGGGTGAGCAGATCATGGAGGCGGCCGAAGTTGCCGGAGTACTGGAGGGTGAATCGATCGGCAAAGCCATGCTCCAGGGCGAAGGGATTCACGGCGCGCGGAATGTCGAGGGCCCGTTCGACAGCCCAGTTGTGGATGACGGAAAGGGGCAGATCGTGGCCCAGGTCGCGCCGCAACCGCTGCTCCATGGCCTGGCTCAGCACCACCGTGGCGCTGCTGCCTCGGCAGACCTGACCCATCAGGGTTCGCCAGACGTGGGTGAGAGGCCCCGCCGCAGGCAGAACACCGCTGAGCACGGCGGAGCGTGGGAAGAGGTCCTGAAAGATGAACAGGTAAGGCACCGGCTTGATCAGCTGGATGCAGGGGCCGAGCAGTCCGATGAAGGGGGGGTTCGAGACGATCAACACCACGTCGCCGCGGTCTGCATGGCGCAGGCACCAGATCAGAGCCCCGAACAGAAAGCGCAGTCCTCCCACCGCCTTCGCCCCCACGCTGAGGCCCCCTTCCCTGGGATTGCGGCCGGCCAGCCGCACCACCGGGAAGTCAAGCTCGCCTCCGGCGGTTGCGGTGAGCACGGTGATCGGCCAGCCGCGCCGGCTGAGTCCGCCCGCCAGGTCGGACATGAGCTGGGCCGTGGCCCCGGTGCTGGGCGCGAAGTGTTCGGAGATCAGGATCACGCGGCTTCTCTGGGTCAGCGCCTTGGCGTGGGTCAAAGCGGCAACCCCCGCTCAATCCTGCGCCGCTCAATCACCTTCACGACCGTGATCAGGTCGTAGAACGCCATTAGCAGACTGAACAGCAGCCCCTGCCATCCCTCCAGCCAGCCCCCCTGCAGCAGGTACTTCTGCAAAAAACGCATCAGTGGCCGCAGCGGCCACAGGTGTGCCGCAAGGCGCCGCAGCCCCAGATGCCGTTGTGTACCGAGGGCTTCATCGCCGTCTCCGGCCAGAAAGGCCACGATGCGGTCGGCTTCATAGCTGGCATAGCGCTGATGGCGTCGCAGCCAGTCATCGATTCCCTGGCTAAAGGCGTAGTGCTCATAGGGTGCTGCGATCCGACCCACCGGACGGCCCGCCTGGAAGCTTTCCCACAGTTCCCCTTCGAATCGGAGTTGGCCCCTCCGAACCAGCCGGGGGTGCCAGTTGGGGTAGCCCTGGGTGCGACGCAGCCAGCGACCCAGAAACAGGAACCGTGGTGTCAGCTCGAAGCCAAGCGGGGCGGGCCGTTCTTGGCGTTCGGCAGCCGCCGCCTCGGCGATGGCTCGCTGGATCGCCGCACGGCAGGTGGAACCGATCGCTTCGTCCTGATCGAGGAAGAGCACCCAGTCGCTGCTCAGGCCAGCCTCGAAGAGGGCCCAGTTGCGCTGCACGGTGAACGAGAAAGGCCCGTTCTGGCGATGTTCGACGACCCGAAAACCATGGGCCAGGGCTCTCTCGGGGCTGCCATCGGTGCTGCCGGAATCAACCAGCAGGCGCTCATCGCACCAAGCGAGGGATTCTAGGCAGCGCGGCAGGTCACTGGCTGCGTTGAGGCAGAGGACAACGGCCGCAATGCTGGGAGAGGTGGATTCCAGGGGTCGGTGAAGGGTGGCGCTCAGGGGCGGCCGGGCCGCTGCCCCTGAGTCTGCAGGATGCTGGTGTATGCAAGCAGCGCCGCTGCGCTCACCGCGTCTGGGCCGTAACGCCCGGCCACCCAACGGGCTGCGGAGGCCCCGGCCCGTCGGGGCTGGTCAAGCCAGTGCCCCAGCCAGCGGCTCCAAAGCTCGGCCCGGCGGGGCAGAACGGCCGCGAAGCCCGCCTCCGCCAACTCGGCGGAGACACCGGTGCGGTCACTGATCAGTGCAGCGGCGCCGCAGGCCAGGGCTTCGATCACGACGTTGCCGAAGTTTTCATGGCGGCTTGGCAGCAGCAGGAGATCGGAGGCGTTGTAGACTGCGGCTAGATCAGGGGCCGGTAGAGTGTCGATCCGGTGTACGCGGTCGGCCAAGCCGGCTTGTTGCAAACCCGCCTGCAGCCGGGCACCGCTGCCATCGTCATCGCCGCCCACCAGCAGCAACTGCCAGGACCGCTGAGCGAGGGGAGCCAGAACCCTGGGCAGGAGGTCGAGGCCTTTCTTGTGATGCTGACGGCCGCAGACCAGCAGTAAGGGAATGTCGACCGCCAACCCCTGGGCGATTCGCCAGCGTTGGCCAAGTTGCGCATCGGGTCGGAGGGACTCCAGGTCGAGGGGATTGGGTAGGAGGAAGCGAGGAGCCCTCAGACCCAGACCGGCCAGTTCCCGCTCCTCCTGCAGGCTGGTGACATGGAGGCCGGCGGCTCGCTGCAGGAGTGGGCGCTCCCGAAACAGGAGCCAGGGGAGTTTCTTCCACCACCCCTGCCGCAGGGAGTAAGGCCCAAGGGCTCCCCGCAGGCTCGCGAAAACCGGGATGCCGCTGCGCAGGGCCGCACGCTGCACCGGTGGTCCGAGCGGTTGCCAGATCGCGCTGACGTGCAGCAGATCAACCCCCTCCAGGGCGGCAGGCAGGGCTTCCAGCAGGGCTCGCGAGCGGATCGTGCCGCCGGGATGATCCACAGGGTGGTAGGTCACCGCAACGCCGTTCCGCTCCAGGGGGCGGCTCAGTTGCTCCGGGGGGAGTTGCGGCAGACCGGCATTGGTGGTGAGCACCCGGGTGTCGACGCCATGCCGGGCCAGTCCTTCGGCCAGGCGGCTGACGCTGAGCACCGGCCCGCCGAACTGCCAGGCGGGCGCGTAGACGGGCATGAAGTGGAGGATCCGCATCAGTCGCTGCGCCGCCAGCCTTGCAGCAGGAAGGCTGTTTCCCCGCAAAGCAGGATCAGGGATCCCAGCAGCACCGAGAGCTCAATCACGCTGCTCTGGCCACCGCTGGCTGGCAACCAGCAGATTGGAACCAGCGCCAGGGTGAGCACCAGATGGCGCAGCGGCACGCCGCGTTCTTGGAAGGCCGGCCAGGCTGCGGCGAAGTACAGCACCATCGGCACCAGCCCGTAGATGAGCTTGGCGGCCAGGAAGCCGGCTGCGCCGATCCGAGGAATCAGGAGCACGCCAGCCAAGCCCGCCAGCAGGGCGCCGCCGTTTTGGGCCACCAGAAAGAGCCCCATACGCCGGGAAGCCAACAGGGGTTGGTGGAGCAGTTGACCTACCGATTCACCGATCGCGCCGAGCACCAGCACCCTGGTGGCCTGCAGGGCCGGCAGGAAGGTCGGGCCGAAGAAGAGGGTGAGCACCCAGCGATCGATCAGGAGAAAACCCACCAGGCAGATCAGGGCGCTCCACCAGAGGGCCCGCAACGATCGTTCCGTCCCTCGCATCCGTTCCTGGAAGTCACTGCCGGAGCGAAGCCGCACGAACAGCACCGGAACCAGGGCCCCCGGCAGCAGGGTGAACAGCTGCACAAGGATCTGACCCACGCGCAGGTAACCCACGTCGGCCAGTCCCGATCCCTTGGCGACGCCGGCCAGAAGGGGCAGAAAGACCAGGGTGGCCAGCACATTGGTGAGGTACTGAGGGGTACCGGCTTTCACCAGGTGCAGAGCCGTCGGAGGGTCGAAGTGCCGCTGGGGCGGCCAGGGCAGCAGGTTGCGCCCGATGCGCCAGAGCCAGAGGGCCTGGACCCCCACCGCCAGGGCATACCCCGTCAGGGCCCCGCTCAGTCCGGCCAGCACGGCTCCAAGCCAAGCTGCACCAATCTTCAGCGGCGCAAACAGTCCCTGGCGCAGGGCGAGGGCTCCGGTCTGCCCTCTGATCAGAAGCAGATCCCATTGCACGGTGCCGAGGCTTTCCAGGCTGCAGATCACCAGCAACACCGACACCAGCCAGCCCCTTGGCAGGGGCAGATAGCTCGGCAGCAGGCCTCGACCCGGCATCACCCAGAGCCAGACGGCCAGACCCACCAGGAGGGTGCTGGCCTGCACCACCCGAAGGGCTGAGTGGGCGATCTCTCCCTGGCGCTGCACCGGTAGGGAGGCGCCATCGCCGGTGAGGGCATAGCTGAGACCAAAGTCGACACCACTGCGCACCGTCATCTCCACGGTCTGGGCGGTGCTGAGGATGAGGTTCACAAGGCCGAGATTGTCAGGGCCGAGCGAACGGCTGAGCAGCAGATTGGCCCCGAAGCTCAGAGCGCGCCCTGCCATCGAGCCGCTGAGGAGATGCAGGAAACCGATTCGCAAGCCCGGTTTTGCATCGGGTGAGGCTTCACCCTCAGCCATGCTGACTAATTCCGCTGCCGCGGTTGACGATGCGGAAGAGGCTTTCGGTCAGCCAGGCCAGAGCAAACAAGATAAGCAAATACTTCGGTAACTCCCAGAACCAGTTCCAAACCGTTTCAGAGACGGAACGGAGCGGCAGACCATCGATGAAGCCAGCTGGGTAGGTGGCCAGCAGCAAGGCGAATAATGATTGGGACAGGGAAGCGGCTTGATACCAGATTCGCGCCATCAATGCATAGAAAAGGCCGAAGCCTGCGGCGCCAAGAAAAACGCCTGGCCAGCGATACCTTCGGTAGAGGTCGCCGCCAAAGGTCACGTTGGGAAACCACACGTGCTGTCCGTCGACCAGGCCTGAGTGCATCTTTCCCATGATCTGCTTGGCGATCAGGTGGCCATCATTGATTTCGGGACGATTGGGATAGAGATGCTTGGGAATCCAAAGATAAAGAAGTCCCCCCAGTCCTTGGTTGCCTGCCGCAGGCAGTTGTGATCCAGGGGGATGGAAGAGAAAAGGATCACTTGAGGGGAAGAGTTCGCGGCCCAGCAGTCCGAGCGAGCTAGGTTTTGCTTTGGCTTCGATGAGGGCCTCGCCAACCACGGCTCCGCGGCCGAGCAGGTTCTGAGAGGAGGTGGCCTGGAAGGCCGACGAGTCTCGCAGGGTGGCCATCAGGGGGATAAAGAGCAAGCTGAAGATCAGGAGGGCGATGGCGCCGCCTCGGATCAGCAGGGGAGAAAGCTTGGTCATCCAGAGTCCGCAAAGCATCAGCACCAGGGGAAAGATCAGCAGCGCCCTTCCACCAGACATGCCCCCCAGCACGAGAGAGAGAAGGCCCATCGCTATCAGGAGCGCTGCCAGGGGGACCTGGGCCCGGTGGGGGCGCCCTTCACTTGGGCTCAAACAGGTTTGCACCGCCAGCGGTAGCAGCAGGGGGAAGAAGTCCCGCAAGCGCATGAAGGGCGCGAAGAGCGTATCTGCTCTCCAAAGTTTTGTGACCCAAAAAATATAGTTGCTATTGCTTCGATCCAGGGTGCCGCTGACCATGCCAACCAGCAGGTAGGAGCAGGTGAAGAGGCCCACCACAAACACCAGCAGCGGTAGGCGACGGGCCATCGCCTGACTCAGGGGGGCCGGATCGAGGCGTCGCAGCAGGGGTCTGTTCAGGAAGCCGGCGAGCACGATCGCGGTGGACACAATGCCCCAGAGGGCCTGGGCCGGCTCCACGGCCTGGGCCCAGCCCTTGAGTTCAGGGGCCACTCGGTCGCCGGCCGCCGCGAGCAAGCCAGCTCCCAGGCCCCAGCGGATCGTGCCGGCCAGGGTGAGCACGGTGATCGGCGGCAGGGGCAGGCGGTTCAACCAGGGGCGTTCCAGCCACAGCGCCGTGGCCAACAGCACAAGGGACCAGGAGCACCAAGCCATCGCCACCCAGCGACCGCTGAGCAGCCCGAGGGGAAGCCAGAGAAGAATTCCGGCCACCAGGGCCTTGGCAGGGTGGATGAGGAAGGATGCCCTGCCCAGCACCTGATCCAATTTGTCCTGCTGATCGCAGGTCTTGGAAGGGTGCATCACGATCGTGCCCTGCATGGTTTGGCTCTGCGGATAGCCGCCATCAGCCGGTCGCCAGTATGCATGAGAGGCTTGGTTATGGTCAGATTGGATCAGGCTTCTGGCCGGCGTTTTGCGTGGCTGCCAAGAGCCTGCGGTAATGCTCGATCGCCCGCTGGCCATAGGCCGACCAGCTCAGGGAACTTCCCGCCAGGGCCAGGGCTGCCTGGCGCTTTTCTTCCCAAAGCCCGGACTCATGCGCCAGGCGACGCAGGCAAGCGGCGATGGCCTGCGGGGCATGGATGGGAACCATCCATCCGGCTGGAAACTCGAGAATGCCGTTCCCGTTGTCGATCGCGGTCGCTCCAGCGAGGCGGAGCAGATCCTCGCCACCCGTGTTGGGAGTGCAGATCAGCGGCAGGCCGCTGGCCAAGCCCTGGAGTTGAACGTAAGCCATGCCCTCCTCAATCGAGGCCATCACGAAACAGTGAGCCTGGCTGTAGTGCTGCACCAGTTCAGCCTGGGGGAGGTGGCCCAGCCGTTTCACCGTGGTGGGCTGCTGATCAAGCAGCATTGCCAGCTCTGGGGTTTCTCCTCCCAGCAAGGTCAGCCGGGCATCGACCAGATCAGCGGCTGAAAAACCGGCCAGCAGATCGGCTATTCCCTTGCGTACCGAAAGCGTCCCGGCGTAGATGACATGCAGACCGTTCTGCGTCGGCGGAGCTGGGGGAGTGTCGGCCGGCTTGAAGTTGCTTAAGTCAACGCCGAAGGCATTGCGGAAGATCTTGGTGGCCGGGAAGCCACGGGCTAGAAAACTTCGTTCCACGAACAGGCTCGGCACCGCCACGGCCGTGGTGAGGCCGTACTCCCGCAGCTCCATCGCCTCGATGCGGGGATGGGTTTCGCTCCAGGTGAGTCCGAATCTGCGGTGTTCCTCCCGCAGCAGCCGGCTTTGCTCAAGGATGTGGGAGGACGAACGCTCCAGCACCGTGGGGACCCGTCGTGCCACGGCCCATTGCAACGATGGTTCACTCCACTGCGACCAACCGTGGATCACCTGGCTGCCCTGCAGATGCTTGGCTGCCCGGGTGGCGAACCAACGGTGGACCCACCACTGATGGCGCATCATCAGGCTTTCGCCGCCGAACCGATAAATCGCACGCACCACCACAAAGGTGAAGGGAAGGCTCACCACGCGCTCGGGCGGGATTCCCCAGCGGCGCACGAACCAGCGGGGGTAGTTGGTGATCAAGCGGTGCAGATGGCCGTGATGGTGCAGTTCCCGGGCCAGGTCGAAGGCGTGCCAGCGCCCCCCCACCACCAGCGTTATCCTCATTGGCGCCTCTTGGCTCATGGCCTGCCCCTGATCGGTGTCCTGGCATCGACGTCGGGGGCCGAGGCCGAAGCCCGCTCCCACTCCAGAATCGTTCGCAGCCGTGCCGCGTAGGTGTGCTCTGGCCGCCGCACGGCCGCTGCGCCCCTCTCGCGCAGGTTGGCTTGCAGGTTGGGATCGGCCAGGATCGCCATAGCGTGCTGCCGCAACTGGGTGGGGGTGTTGAAGAAGCCCACGTCGGGGTAGTCCTGAAGAAGTGCCCGGTGCTCTTCGCTGTCTTTGTAGAGGCCGCAACCGCCGATGGCGCCGATCTCATAGGAGCGATCGGTGGAGAGGTCGCCGTTGGCTTGGCGCAGTAGCCCCAGCACAACCCTGGCGCCGGAGATGGCGCGGGCGTAGGTCTCGCCCGTCACAGCGCCATGCAGTTCCCAGCCCGGGGTGGCCAGTCCCCTCCAGCTGTTGCCGTAGATCCGGCGCCTCAGGCCCGGCACATCGGCCAGGGCTGCCAGCCAGGGCAACCGTTCGGCGGCGCCGGTACCCACAAAGGCCACATCCACCCCGAACCGCTGGGGATCGTCTGGATCGGCGACAGGCGGCCGATGCAGGTCGGGGTCGTAGGCAAAGGGAAGCCAGCCGGTGCTCTGGGCCCCGGCTGCCTGGAGTCGCTTTCGCAGGGCCTGCTTGGTGCTGAAGATGTGGTCGTACAGGCCGAGGTTGGCCAGGAAGCTGCGGCGCCGGTGGATCGGGTTCCAGGGGTCATCGGTGAGGTAGTTCACGATCCGTCCGCCATGGCGATGCACCGCTTCGAAAACCGCCGGGGCGAGTGGCAGGATGCCCGTCACCACCACAAGTCGCGGCCGCAAGGCATCGATGCGTTTCAGCAGGTGGCGCTGAAAACCCCACCACTCCCAGCTGCGGCGGTCGGCAAGGCGGTAAAAAATCTTTCCCCGCAGCCTGGTCATGCTCGGAGAAAAGGCCGGAACCGCCGATACATAGGCCACCGCGACATCGTTATCAGCCAACTCGGCTTGGGCGGCTCCCTGCAACAACTTGGCGCCCAACGCTTCTGATTTGGAGGTATCAGCCAGCAGCAGCAAACGAGTGGACATCGGCACACCAGGGACCGCGGTGGGCTCCAATGGGGACACAAGCAACCATTATCCAGTCGATACCCCTGGCCAAAACCCAGGCCGGGGGGGCAAGACCTGAACCAAGACCTGAACATCGTCAAACCACCCAGCTCGTCCGTCAGGTTGGAGTTCAGGTTGGAGTTGCGCGGTAAGCCGTTGGCTTCCCCCTTTCCCGGTTTTTGGGTTCAGGCCGATGTGACGGTAACCTCGCCTGCAGTCATGATTGATCGATGACGCTTTCACCGATCCGCTCCATCTGCTGCATCGGAGCCGGCTACGTGGGAGGCCCCACCATGGCTGTGATCGCCGACCGCTGTCCTGACATTCAGGTCACGGTGGTGGACCTCAACGCCGAGCGGATCGCCGCCTGGAATGATTCCGACCTCACCAGGCTGCCGGTGTACGAGCCCGGCCTTGATGCGGTGGTGGGCCGGGCCCGCGGCCGTAACCTTCATTTCACCACCGAGGTGGATGGCGCCATCGCCGCCGCCGACATGGTGTTCCTCTCGGTGAACACCCCCACCAAAACCCGCGGTGTGGGGGCCGGCCAAGCCAGCGACCTGCGCTGGATCGAAGCCTCGGCCCGCCAGGTGGCGGCCGCCTCCCAGGGCCACACGATCGTGGTGGAAAAGAGCACTTTGCCGGTGCGCACGGCCGAAGCCGTGAAAGCGATCCTTGGCGGCGCCCAGGGCAGCGGCGGCGGCAAGACCTTCTCGGTGCTTTCCAACCCGGAATTCCTGGCCGAAGGCACGGCGATCGGGGATCTGGAGGATCCGGATCGGGTGTTGATCGGCGGCGAGGATCCGGCCGCCATCGATGCCCTGGCCAAGGTGTACGGCCACTGGGTGTCTCAGGAGCGGATCCTGCGCACCAACCTCTGGAGCAGCGAGCTCTCCAAGCTCACCGCCAACGCGTTCCTGGCCCAGCGGATCTCTTCGATCAACAGCATCGCCGCCCTCTGCGAGGCCACCGGCGCCGATGTGCGCGAGGTGGGCCGGGCGATCGGCACCGACAGCCGCATCGGCCCGAAATTCCTGCAGGCCGGTCCGGGCTTTGGCGGCAGTTGCTTCCAGAAGGACATCCTCAACCTGGTGTATCTCTGCCGCCACTACGGCCTAGAGGAGGCGGCCTCCTACTGGGAGAGCGTGGTGGGGCTCAACACCTGGCAGCAGCAGCGCATCGCTCGGCTTGTGGTGAACAGCCTCTTCGGCACGGTGAGCGGCAAGCGCCTAGCGGTGCTGGGCTTCGCCTTCAAGGCCGACACCAACGACACCCGCGAGGCGCCGGCAATCCGCATCTGTCGCGACTTGATCGAGGAGGGGGCCCAGCTGGCGATCGTGGATCCGAAGGTGGATTCCGCCCAGATCGCCCGCGATCTGGAGCGTTCTCCTGTGGCGGCCGATGCGGCTGCCGGATCCCGCCCGATCGGCGCCGATGGCAGCTGGCTGGCGGCGGGCACTCCGCTTGAGGCGGCCCGCGGCGCCGATGCGGTGCTGATCCTCACCGAATGGCGCGACTACCGCCAGCTCGACTGGGCTTCGATCGCTGGAGTGATGCGCCGGCCGGCCTGGCTGTTCGACGCCCGCGCCGTGGCCGATGGGGCCGCCGCCCGTGCCGCCGGACTGAACGTCTGGACCGTGGGGGAAGGCTGAAATGGCACGCCGCAACCTGATCACCGGCGGTGCCGGTTTCCTCGGCTCCCACCTGATCGACCGGCTGATGAACGCCGGTGAGGAGGTGATCTGCCTCGACAACTACTACACCGGCCGCAAGGACAACATCCGCCACTGGCTCGGCCATCCCGATTTCGAGCTGGTGCGTCACGACGTGACCGATCCGATCCGCCTCGAGGTGGACCGCATCTGGCATCTGGCCTGTCCCGCCTCGCCGGTGCATTACCAGTTCAACCCGATCAAGACCGCCAAGACCAGTTTTCTGGGCACCTACAACATGCTGGGCCTGGCCCGGCGGGTGGGGGCGCGGCTGCTACTGGCCAGCACCAGCGAAGTGTATGGCGATCCGGAGGTGCATCCCCAGCCCGAGAGCTACCGGGGCTGCGTGAACACGATCGGCATCCGCTCCTGCTATGACGAAGGCAAACGGATCGCCGAAACCCTCTGCTTCGACTACCAACGCATGCACAGCACCGAGATCCGGGTGATGCGCATCTTCAACACCTATGGGCCACGCATGCTCCCCGATGACGGCAGGGTGGTGAGTAATTTCATTGTGCAGGCCCTTAAGGGTGAGCCGCTCACCTTGTACGGCGATGGCAGCCAGACACGCTCCTTCTGCTACGCCGATGATCTGATCGAGGGGATGATCCGGCTCATGAACGGTGAGCACACCGGCCCGATCAACATCGGCAATCCGGGCGAATTCACCATCCGCCAGCTAGCTGAACTGGTGCGAGATCGCATCAACCCCTCCCTGGAGCTGGTCTGCCGGCCGTTGCCCCAAGACGATCCCTTGCAGCGCCAGCCGGTGATCGACCTGGCCCGCCGCGAGCTGGGCTGGGAGCCGAAGGTGAGCCTGGAGCAGGGCCTTGAGCCCACGATCGCCTACTTCCGAGAGCGGCTGGCCCAGGCTTGATGGCCGGCTCCGTTCTGGTCACCGGTGCGGCCGGCTTCATCGGTGCGGCCGTTGTGCACCGGTTGCTGGCCCGTGGTGAGCGGGTGGTGGGTCTCGACAACCTCAACGCCTATTACGACCCCACCCTCAAGCGGGCGCGCCTTGAGCGGCTTGAGGCCGCTGCCCAGCCTGGCCAGTTTCACTTTGCTGAGCTGGATGTGGCCGATGCCGGGGCCTTGGCCACCCTGGTGGCCGCCGAAGCCACGGATCGGGTGATCCACCTGGCTGCCCAGGCGGGGGTGCGCTATTCGATCGAGAACCCCGGCGTGTACATCCAGAGCAATCTGGTCGGCTTCGGCTCGGTGCTGGAGGCCTGCCGCCACCAAGGGGTTGCCCATCTGGTGTATGCCTCCAGCAGCTCGGTCTACGGCGGCAACCGCCAGATGCCCTTCTCGGAGCAGCACGCGGTGAACCATCCGGTGAGCCTCTATGCGGCCACCAAGAAGGCCAATGAGCTGATGGCCCACACCTACAGCCATCTCTATGGCCTGCCGGCCACGGGCCTGCGCTTCTTCACCGTGTACGGCCCCTGGGGCCGGCCGGACATGGCGCCGATGCTGTTTGCCCGGGCGATCCTGGCGGGCGAGCCTATCAAGGTGTTCAATCAGGGCCGCATGCAGCGGGATTTCACCTACATCGATGACATCGCCGAGGGCGTGATCCGCTGCCTCGACAAGCCCGCCACCGCCGATCCCCACTTCGATCCGCTCCACCCCGATCCAGCCACCGCCGCCGTGCCCCACCGGCTGTTCAACATCGGCAACAGCCAGCCGATTCCGCTGCTGCGCTTCATCGAGGTGCTGGAGCAGGCCCTGGGCCGCGAAGCGATCCGCGATCTGCAGCCGATGCAACCCGGCGATGTGCCCGCCACCGCCGCCGACACCTCAGCCCTGGAGGCCTGGGTGGGTTTCCGGCCCACCACGCCGATCGAGACTGGGGTGGAGCGGTTTGCTGAATGGTATCGTGATTACTACGATTTGATGGCCTAATGCGTGGCGTTAGCCGCGATGACGATCTGCTGAACTCAATTTCTTTCTGGATTCATTTCCCAGGCCAGCTTGTTTCCCTAGATTTTGAGGCCAATGCTCAAGGGTTCTGATCTTCTATCCAAGGTAAATGAAAGCGGGGATATCAGTAAGAGTGATTTGGTGCGATCTTGTGGTTACGTCTCGACGTTGCGGGATGGTGCAGAGCGGCTCGAGTTCGAAGCTTTCAACGAAGCTTTGCTTGAGGCAAAAGGGGTTCGGATTCCTTTGGCGAGCTTGCCTGGCACGTCCGATCTGCTCCCGAGCGACACCCCGCTCTGGCAGCGGATCGAGGCCACGGCCCGCGAGCACTTCCGTCGCGCCGCGATCGGCGAGATCCGCACGCCCACGCTGGAGGCCACCGAGTTGTTCAAGCGCGGCATCGGTGAGGCCACCGATGTTGTTGGCAAGGAGATGTACACCTTCCTCGACCGCGGCGAGCGCAGTTGCACCCTGCGGCCGGAGGGGACCGCCTCGGTGGTGCGGGCGGCGATTCAGCACGGACTGTTAGCGAAGGGCCCTCAGCGGCTCTGGTATGGCGGGCCGATGTTCCGCTACGAACGGCCTCAGAAGGGGCGCAGGCGCCAGTTCCACCAGATCGGGGTAGAGCTACTCGGGGTGGCTGACGCCACCAGCGATGCTGAGGCGATCGCGATCGCCTGGGACCTGCTGGCCGATCTGGGCGTGGCCGGCCTGCAGCTGGAGATCAATTCCCTAGGCACCCCCGAGGATCGTCAGCGCTACCGGGCGGAACTAGTGAGCTGGCTGGAGGCCCACCACGATCAGCTTGATCCCGATTCCCAAAATCGCATCAGCACCAACCCCTTGCGGGTGCTCGATTCCAAGAACCCGGATACCCAGGCCCTGCTGGCTGGCGCCCCCACCCTGGCCGATGCCTTGGCCGGCGAGAGCCACGAGCGCTTCGCCCGGGTGCGCCAGGCCCTGGAGGCGCTTAGGATTCCGTTTGTGCTCAATCCCCGACTGGTGCGGGGCCTCGATTATTACGGGCACACCGCCTTCGAGATCACCAGCAACCAGCTCGGCGCCCAGGCCACGGTGTGCGGCGGCGGTCGCTACGACGGCCTGGTGGAGCAGCTGGGTGGGCCGGCCACGGCGGCGGTGGGCTGGGCGATCGGCCTGGAGCGGCTGGTGCTGCTGCTCTGGCAGGGGGAAGCGATGGTGGAAGCGCCGGCCCCCGATCTCTACGTGATCAGCCGCGGTGAGGCCGCTGAGGGCCAGGCCCTTGTGCTCACCCGCCAGGGTCGCCAGGCCGGCCTAGTGGTGGAGCGCGATGCCAGCGGCGGGGCCTTTGGCAAGCAGTTCAAGCGGGCCGACCGCAGCGGCGCACCCTGGGCGGCCGTGATCGGCGACGATGAGGCCGCCGCGGGCATGGCGAAACTTAAGGATCTGCACGGCGAGCAACCCGAGCGGCAGCTGCCTGTGTTGCAGCTGGTGGCAATGGTGAAGGAGAGCCTCAAGGCGGCATCCCGGCAGCCCTGAGCCGGCTAGCGAAGCCCTCTAAGGAAGGTGCCCCCGACCCTGCTTCTTCCAGACCGTTTCATGGGATACGTGAACGACTCCCCTATCGGTGAGCGCCCGAGCCGACGTGGCACCCTCATGCTCTGCGTCCCGGCTCCAGGTTCCCTATGTGGGGCCGCTTCAGATCGATTTCCAGGACCGCTGCTGCTTTGTCGGTGCCTTGGTGCTGGGCGATGTGATGCTGATTGGGTCGGTGCCGATGGAGGACGTGGACCTGGTCGTCAATCCCGCCCTGCAGCGCCACGAGGCCGATCCTCGCAGCCCTCACCTGCCCTACGCTCGGGTTTGAAGTTGGCCTTCAGGCTTGGCTCCACGGGCCAACCGCAGCAACAAAAAAAGCGGCCCCTTAGGACCGCCAGGCATGTGAGGTGGTGGAGGGGAGGCCGTGATCAGGCGGAACCCACACCCACATAGGCGCCATAGAAAAAGAGGCCCACCACGAAGATCACAGCCATGCCACCAGCGGTGGCTACCAGCCAGAGGGGGAGTACGCCTTCGGTCCAGCGGCTTTTCCAGGCGACGGCCGGCCGACCGTCGGGAAGCCGATCCGGGATCCGGCCGTCGGGAAGGGAACGTTTCTTGCCGCTCATCAGGGAACCTCGTGGTCAGGGAGAATGGCGAATAGCTGGGATCCTTGGCGGACCCTTTGGTGTGTTCATTGAACCCGAAAAGGGCTCAGTTGAAGAAGTAGCTGGTGAACAGAATGCCGGTCACAAAGATGAGCAGCAGCCCCAGGTAGAGGCTGGTGCGATTGAGTTCAACCGGCAGGTTGTTTGGATTCTGGTTGCGTTGCAGGCCCATGGGATCAGCGGCGGACGAACTGCATGGCCGCCAGCGCTCCCAGGAAGAAGACCGTGGGAATGCCGAGGGCGTGAATAGACAGCCAGCGCACCGTGAAGATCGGATAGTTGCGCGGCGTGGTGGGGGCGGTGGATTGGGTCATCGCTTATGGCAGGCGCTGGTCGAGCTGGGTTTTAGCCTGGTAGCGCTGGCTCACCACCGGCGCCTTGCTTTCCTGGGCCTGGAAGTAGGCGTCAGGGCGGGGCGTGCCGAAGGCGTCGTAAGCCAGACCCGTGGACACGAACAGGAAGCCAGCCAAGAAAATAGCGGGCAGGGTCACCGCATGGATCACCCAGTAGCGGATGCTCGTGATGATTTCGAAGAACGGACGTTCCCCAGTAGAGCCGGCAGCCATGGCACCAAGCATTCAGCTCCCCGATCCTAGGGGTCGGGCTGCGGGGCCCGGGGACGGGGCAGGGGG
>Ga0194055_10000595_pt1 | contig 29240 bp, 19 predicted proteins | sample SepL449m_MetaG_FD_155482 | JGI IMG/M metagenome (GOLD analysis project Ga0194055, IMG submission 155482) | Anoxic zone freshwater microbial communities from boreal shield lake in IISD Experimental Lakes Area, Ontario, Canada - Sep2016-L442-9m | ecosystem: Environmental > Aquatic > Freshwater >... | reverse complement strand
ATGTATTAGACGCCGTATTGGCACAGTATGAAAAAACAAAACAACAAGGGGCAGGCCCGCAGTTCAAAATGTCGCAAGACGAAAGAATGAAAAAGTATTTCGCTTTAATCCTTAGTGATAAAGAGAAGTCAGGACAAAGAAGAGTAAGAATTCTTCCAACAACAGATGGTTCTTCACCATTTAAAGAAGCTTGGTACCACGAAATTCAAGTTGGTGGACAATGGCAAAAGTTTTATGACCCAGCAAAAAATGACAACGAACGTTCACCTTTGAATGAGGTTTATGAAGAGTTGATGTCTACGGGTAAAGATTCTGATAAAGAATTGGCGAAACAATATAAGTCGCGTAAGTTCTACATCGTTAAGGTTATTGACAGAGACCACGAAGAAGATGGTCCAAAGTTTTGGAGATTTAAGCACAACTATAAGAATGATGGTATCTTGGATAAAATTATTCCAATTTGGAGAAACAAAGGTGATATTACTGACGCTGAAAAAGGACGTGACCTTATCATTGAGTTAAACAAATCAAAGGCTCCAAATGGTAAAGAGTATACTGCGGTATCAACTATTATGCATGATGACCCAACACCTCTTCATGTTGAAGATGATCAATCAAAAGCTTGGGTTAATGACGAATTAACTTGGTTAGATGTATATTCTAAAAAACCTGTTGAATATCTTGAAGCAATTGCTCGTGGAGAAACTCCAAAATGGGACACTGAAAAAGGTGGATATGCTTATGGAGACTCAACTGTTTCTTCGGATACTTTTGGTGGAGGTAAGAAATCATCTCCTGCAAAAGTTGTTGACTCACAAGAAGATGCTGAAATTGACACAGATTTACCATTCTAAATTATATTGGGTGGAGTTAATACTCCACCCTTTTTATTAAATTAATATGACATTTAAAGAAGAGATTGAATTACAATCAAGAGATAATAAAACATTGTCTTATGAAATATTAAGTCAGTTAAAAGATAAGGGGTATCATTCAGGTAGAGCCAAACAAATTGGTGATACGGTTTTATTTGGTATGTTAAAGGAAGAGAGTGAGGATGGTGAATTAGGTCTTAAATTGATAACTTTTCATGAAGAAGAAATTGGTACCTTATATGAAGAAGATAGTATGTTTTATAGACCAAACAAAATAAATAAGTTACCAAATATTAAAAAAATTGAAGATGGCGGGAATTAAGAAAAAAGAAGGTGTTGGAGGATTTAAAGATAAGTTCTCAACTAAAACAAAATATAAAGAAACGAACTACTACAATTGTGGTGAGGCGTTCTTAAGTGCAAGTGGATTGCCAGGTCCTGTTATGGGAGGTATTAATATGTTTTTGGGACATAGTAATAGTTCTAAAACAACCGCTATGATTTTGGCTGCCGCAGATGCTCAAAAGAAAGGTCATTTACCTGTCTTTATCATTACTGAAAAGAAATGGAGTTGGGAACATGCTGTTGAATTAGGATTGGATGCCAAAAAGAACTCAGACGGCGAGTGGGATGGTGACTTCATCTTTAATGATGGGTTTGATTATATTGAACAAGTTACCGTCTTCATCAATGAAGTATTGGATGCCCAAGAGAAAGGAGACATACAACAATCTATTTTATTCCTTTGGGATTCTGTAGGTTCAATTCCTTGTAAGATGACATTTGATGGTAAAGGTGGAAAGCAACATAACGCTGCGACACTTGCCGATAAAATTGGTATGGGAGTTCACTCAAGAATTTCTAAATCAAAGAAAGAAGATTACGCTTATTACAATACTTTAGTTGTTGTTAATCAACCATGGGTTGCTCTTCCAGACAATCCATTCGGACAACCAACAATCAAAGCAAAAGGTGGAGAAGCACTATGGTTAGCATCTTCATTAGTATTCCTTTTTGGTAACCAAGCAAGTGCTGGTATTAACCACATCACAGCAACCAAAGGAGGAAGAACTGTAAGATATGCAATCAGAACTAAGATTTCAATTTTGAAGAACCACGTAAATGGTTTGGGATATAATGATGGTAAATTAATCGCAGTTCCTCAAGGGTATATTGATGATACCAAAGAGGCGTTGGAAATTTATAAGAAAGAGTATTCCCAATATTGGAATGGAATTCTTTCTGGTACAGGTGAAATTGTATTAGAAGAATCAGGTGATGACATTACAGAATAGACACAATTTTACTTACAGATTAAATAAATAAAGTGACCAAAACACTTTTAGTAGACGGTAACAATCTTTTTAAAATAGGCTTTCACGGAGCCAAAGAACTTTTTTACGATGGTAATCATATTGGTGGAGTGTATCACTTCATCAATATACTTCGTAAATTCTTGGAAGAACATAATCACGACAAAGTGATTGTGATGTGGGATGGAGAATCTAACTCATCCGCACGAAAATTATTATATCCCCAATACAAGGCAAATAGAACTCAAACAAGTACTGATGAAATTTATGAATCATACCTTACTCAAAGAGGTAGAGTTAAGGAATATTTGGAAGAAGTATTCATTAGACAAGTTGAGATTGATAACAACGAAGCTGATGACCTAATAGCATACTATTGTCAGATTGCAAAAGACGAACAGATTATCATCTTCTCAGGTGATAAAGACCTCACCCAATTAATATCAGAAACAGTAACAATTTATTCACCAGTATCTAAACAATATTATAAGAATGGTGATATGATTATGTTAAACAAGATTGAGATACCGCACTATAATGTTGCGGTATGTAAAATCTTTGTTGGTGATAAGTCAGATAATATTGATGGTATTCAGGGATTGGGAGAAAAAACTTTAGTAAAGTTATTTCCTGAAATGCAGTCTAAATCCTGCACTATTGAGGAAATACTGGATAATGCACGAAATATCCCGCAAAAAAAACCTATTAAAAGTTTATCAAATATTTTGACTGGTAAAACAAAAAGCGGTATACTTGGAGAAGAGTTTTATATTACAAACAAAAAAATAGTTGATTTAACTATTCCATTATTAACCGAAGAATCCAAACAATTTGTAGAAGAAGTTTATAATGATACCATTGACCCCACAGATAGGGGTTACAAGAACTTAATGAGAATGATGATGGAAGATGGTCTCTTTAAGTATCTTCCCAAGAATGATGAAGCTTGGGTAAATTTCCTCACACCATTTATGAAATTAATTAGAAAAGAAAAAAGAAATACAAACAAAAATTAAATTATGAGAGATCAAGACAGCACAAAAATGGAATTCTTATTGACGTTAAACGACAATATTGTAGTTCAAAGATTTTTTAATGTTAGAGGGTACAACGCGAAGGCTAAAAACTCTGTAGACCTTTATGAGTATATTAAAACACTCAAGGAAGAGTTACAATATTATCTAAAAATGAAGACAGTTGTTTACATGATGGACAACAGAGATGCAATTAGTTATGACCCAAAAATTATGGAGACATCGTTTACCGATGAACCAGAGATTTTTAACATTTTTGTTAAGGTTGGGGATCAGACAATTTGTCATAGAGTTTTTGACGGAAAATTATTTCCACCAAAAGTTCGTTATACGGTGGACGTACGACCATTTTTAAAAGATGTGTTAAGAGAGTTGACTGACATTTTTTCAGAAAGCAAATTAAGTTACGAATATTTGGAATTTGACTTAAGTAAGTAAGTATTTAATTAAATAGGGGAACATTTTAAAACAATTATGAATAAGAATTTTGAATATTTAGGAAACACTTTCCAATTGCAGTTATTGAATCAAATAGTGGTGGATAGAGAGTTTTCATCATCTATCATGGATGTTATTGAGAGTTCTTATTTTGATAACAAGTACTTTAAAATCATCTTACAGATGACTAAGGAGTATTATGTGAAGTATGAATCTACTCCTAACTTTGAAACTTTAGACCAAATAGTTAAGTCAGAAATTTCTCAAGAACTTGTTGCTAAAATTGTTGTTGATACAATCAAACAAATTAAGAATGCTCCATCAGAGGGAACTCTTTTTGTTCAGGAAAAGGCATTGAAGTTTTGTAAACAACAAGAACTTCAGAAGGCGATGGACAAGGCTCAGAAGATAATTAATGAGGGAGACTTTGAATCTTATGATAAGGTTGAGGGTCTTGTTAGAGAAGCGTTGCAAGTAGGTGAGAGAGATACAGGAATTACAGATATCTTTGCAAATTTGGATACAGTCCTTGATGAGGACTTTAGACACCCAATACCGATAGGTATACCCGGAATTGATAAACTACTTAAGGGTGGTTTGGCAAAGGGTGAGATAGGTGTTATATTAGCTCCTACGGGGGTTGGTAAAACTACCATCTTAACAAAGATTGCGAATACAGCATTTAATCTTGGGTATAATGTTCTTCAGGTATTTTTTGAAGACAATCCAAAGATTGTACAAAGAAAACACTTTACCCTTTGGACGGGTATTGCTCCTGATGATCTTGTTATTCATAAAGAAGAGGTGATGTCTAAAATCAATGAGGTTCATGAAACTATGAAGAATGAATTGATTTTAAAGAAGTTATCTTCTGATAGTATGACTATGAATCAGATTAAGAATCAGGTTAGAAAAATAATAGCTGATGGTACTAGAATTGATTTAATCCTTTTGGATTATATTGATTGTGTATTACCTGAAAGTACAAGTAAAGATGAGTGGAAAGCTGAGGGATCGGTTATGAGAGGGTTTGAATCTATGTGTCATGAATTAAATCTTGTTGGTTGGACGGCAACGCAAGGTAATAGGTCTTCAATATCTTCAGATGTTGTGACTACAGACCAAATGGGAGGATCAATAAAAAAGGCTCAGGTGGGTCACGTTATTATAACAATTGCAAAATCATTACAACAAAAGGAAATGAATTTAGCCACAATTGCAATCACCAAGTCAAGAATTGGTAAAGATGGTGTCGTATTTGAGAACTGCAAGTTCAACAATGAACTACTTGAAATAGACACCGAAAGTTCGGTAACTTTCTTAGGGTTTGAAGAACAACAAGAAGAAAGAAAAAGAGATAGGGTTAAGGAACTCTTAGATAAGAGAAAATTAAGAGAGGCTGGTCCAACAATTAATTAATTTATTAAAAATTTTAACTTAGAAGGTTTAATTTTATTAAGTCCTTTGATAGTATTATGAATATAAATAAAATAAAAAAAGAAAGAAAGAAATATGCAAAAAGGTAAAAAATTCCTGAGTGATTTGAAATTACACTCAGATTACTTCAAATGGTTGGAAGGTAAAGGTAGGTATGAGACATGGGAAGATGCTTGTGAAAACATTATTGATGGACACAGAAAAAAATATGAAAAATATTCAAAAGATATTGAAGCGTATTTGAGTTCAGCGTTAGAAAGTATGAAAGAACAATCTGTGTTGGCATCCCAAAGAAATTTACAATATAGATATGAACAGATTATGAAACATAATACAAGAATGTTTAACTGTACGTCAGGTCATATTGCTCGTAACAGAGTTTTCCAAGAGATATTTTATTTGGCCTTATCTGGTTGTGGATTTGGTGGTGGACTATCTATTCCATTTGTAAATAATTTAAGTCGTATTCAAAAAAGAACTTTAGGAGCAAAAACATTTGTGATTGAAGATAGTATTGAAGGATGGGCAGATTCATTGGGGGCATTAATGTCATCATACTTTGTTGATGAGCAACCTTTTCCAGAATATGCAGGGTATCAATTAAAATTTGATTATTCACAGATTAGAGAAAAAGGTTCATTTATTAGTGGAGGATTTAGAGCACCAGGTCCTGATGGACTTAAACAATCTTTAGAGAAGATTGAGCAGTTAATTGAAAAATGGATTACAACTGAAGGTGATAAGATTAGACCAATTTTGGCTTTTGATGTTATTTGTCATTCAGCTGATGCGGTATTATCGGGTGGTGTTAGACGTTCAGCATTGAATATGATTGTTGACCCTAATGATGATGAAATGATTCATGCTAAGACAGGTAATTGGAGAATGGAAAACCCGCAAAGAGGTAGAAGTAATAACTCAGTTTTATTATTGAGAAGTGAAGTTAAGAAAGAACAATTTGAATATCTTGTAAAACTTAATGATGGAGCAAATGATATCGGATTTGTATTTGCTAATAGTTGGTTTGATATGTTCAACCCATGTTTTGAAATTTTAAAAATTCCTGTATTAATGGATGTTGATTTCTCAAAAATTAAATATGATGAGGTTGAAGAGTTCGTTAGAGTAAATAAAGATAAATTTGGTATTCAAGGATGTAATCTTACAGAAATAAATGCTGAAAAATGTACAACAAAAGAAAAATTCTTTAAGGCTTGTAGAGACGCATCTATTTTAGGTACACTACAAGCAGGTTATACTAATTTCCCTTATTTAGGAGAAACAAGTAGACAGATTTTTGAAAGAGAAGCTTTGTTAGGTGTTAGTATTACAGGATGGATGAACAATCCAAAATTATTTAATGCTGAATTATTACAAGAAGGAGCTCAAGTTGTAAAAGATACAAATAAAGAAGTTGCAAAAGTTATTCATATTAACCAAGCGGCAAGAACTACTTGTGTTAAACCATCAGGTAATGCTTCAGTTGTATTGGGTACTGCAAGTGGTATTCATCCAGAACACTCTGAAAAATATTTCAGAGTTATGCAATTAAATAAAGGAAGTGATACTGCTAGTTGGTTAACTGAAAATATGTCTTTCTTATTAGAAGAAAGCGTATGGTCAAGTACTAAGAGTGATTATGTTGTATTTGTTCCTGTTGAAAATCCTAAGAATGGTTTATTCAAGAAAGATATGAAAGGTATTAAACATCTTGAATTAATTAAGTTGGTTCAACAGAATTGGGTGAATGCTGGAACTAATCATGAGTTATGTGCTTACCAAGGTGTTAACCATAATACAAGTTGTACTGTAATCATTGATGATAAAGATGTAATTGTTGATTATATATGGAACGAAAGAGATTTATTTACTGCGGTTAGTTTTATGTCTGACTATGGTGATAAAGATTTTAATCAGGCACCATTTACATCTGTATTGAATTTGGATGAATTAGTTGAGACATATGGTAAAGGTTCAGTTTTAGCTTCAGGGTTAATTATTGATGGATTACATTATTTTAATGAAAATTTATGGTTAGCTTGTGATACATTATTGGATGATTCTATTGTAGTAAGTGGAACAAGAGAACAAGTATTATTAAAGAAATATTGGTTATCAAGAGCAAAGAAATTCGCTAAGAATTACTTTAAAGGAGACCTTACAAGAATGATTTATTGTTTAAAAGATGTTCATTTATTTTATAAGTGGGAGACAATTACTCGTCAATTTAGAGAGGTTAATTTTGGTGAAATATTAGATAAACCACAATATAAAGACATAAGTGACTTCGCAGCACAAGCTTGTAGTGGTACTGATGGGTCATGTGATATTGTTAGAATAAACTAAACTTAATAGTATTTCACAGATTATTGATATATTTATATTTATAGTCTGTGAAATATGAAAAAGTTAGAAATTATTAATCAAAAATTTGGAAAATTAAAAGTTATAAATGAACATTCTAAAACAAGGAATGGTCACATTAGGTATGTTTGTGAATGTGAATGTGGAAATACAACAAATGTTTTATTAACACATTTAAGACAAGGTGTAACAAAAAGTTGTGGGTGTATAAATAAAAATAAGATTGGTGGTAACCATCCACAATGGGGGGGATTTGGTGAAATTTCAGGTAATTTTTGGGGATTAATTATCCGTGGTTCTAGGGGTACAAAGGGAAGAAGAAAAATAGAATTTAATTTAACCATAGAATACATTTGGAATTTGTTTTTGGAACAAAATAGAAAATGTGTATTAACTGGTGAATTATTAACATTTCCTAGACACGGAAAAGATAGGTCATATACCGCCTCGTTAGATCGAATTGATTCATCAAAAGGATATGTATTTGGAAATGTACAATGGACACACAAGGATGTTAATATTATGAAAAATAAATTTGAACAAAATTATTTTATTAAAATTTGTAAATTGATAAGTGAAAATGTCAAACGATAACTTAGTACAGAACATCGTAAATGTAATTTACGGTTCAATTAAAGGAAATTGATGAGTAAATTAGTTGAAGATTTAGATTATTACATAGATGAACAGTCGGGACTTTTTGTCTTAACTACTTATTTTCTTTTGAATAGAGGATCATGTTGTGGGAAAGGGTGTAAACATTGCCCTTACGAACCAAATGCGCAAAAAGGGAATACTACTTTAATAAAAAAATAATCCAAGTATATTTATGTTATATGGCAAATGGTACAACATATGGTCTTGCGTTTCCTTTTAATGATTCTATTCGTGGAGATTACTTAGAGCTTACACAATTTCAAAAAGATGAAATCAAATCAGACTTATTACATCTTTTATTAACTAGGAAAGGTTCAAGATATTATTTACCAACATTTGGAACAAGATTATATGAATTTCTTTTTGAACCCTTTGATGGTTTAACATTTGATGCAATTCAATCCGATATTAGAGATGCGGTTCAAAACTTTATGCCAAATCTTTTAATTAATGGGATAACAATTACACCAGCAGATCCTCAAGAAGAAGTTGATATTGCAACAGGTCAAAATTTTGTAGGAACCAGTGAATCTTCAATTTATAGACTTCCTGGTAAAGGAACTTCAGAGTATACTGCAAAAATAAAAATAGATTATTCTACAAATGGACAAACATTTGCACAGAGTGATTTTCTAATTATCAATATTTAACATAAATGGCTAGCCGTCAAATACCTTATACAACCAGAGATTTTCAAGCGATAAGAACGGAATTACAAAATTACGTGAGAACTTATTATCCTGAATTAATACAAGATTTTAATGATGCTTCTGTATTTTCAGTATTCTTGGATTTAAATGCTGCTGTTGCAGATAACTTACATTATCATATTGATAGAAGTATTCAAGAAACAGTACTTCAATACGCACAACAAAAATCTTCAGTTTATAACATAGCCAGAACTTATGGGTTAAAATTACCAGGACAAAGGCCTTCAGTTTCTTTAGTTGACTTCTCAATTACAGTACCAGCATTTGGAGATAAAGAGGATGAAAGATATCTTGGAACCTTATTAAGAGGGTCTCAAGTTGTTGGGGCAGGATTAGTATTTGAAAACATATATGATATTGATTTTTTTTCACCATATAATGCCCAAGGATTCCCTAATAGATTAAAGATACCAAATTTTAATTCTAATGGAATTTTATTGAATTATACAATTACCAAAAGAGAAATTGTTGTTAATGGTATTACAAAAGTCTTCAAAAGAACTATCAGTCCTAATGATGTAAAACCATTCTTTGAATTATTTTTACCTGAAAAAAATGTATTAGGTATTACAAGTGTTTTATTAAAAGATGGAACACAATATACAAATGTACCAACATCAGCTGAATTTATGGGATTAACAAATAGATGGTATGAAGTAGATGCCTTAGCAGAAGATAGAGTTTTTATTGAAGATCCAACAAAGGCTTCAGACCAACCAGGAATTAAAGTTGGTAGATATATTCAAACTCAAGATAGATTTATTAGTGAATACACCGGAGAAGGATTTAAAAAATTAACATTTGGTGGAGGTACAAATACTGCTCAAGATGCGTTAGACCAATTTACTACTTATGGTACAACATTAGAACTACAGAAATATTCAAATAACTTTTCTTTAGGATCGGCATTGAAAGCTAACTCAACATTATTTATTCAATATAGAGTAGGTGGTGGATTACAAACTAATTTAGGAACTAATGTAATTAATCAAATTGGAACTGTATCATTCTTTGTTAATGGACCTTCTGAAGCAACAAACTCATCTGTAGTTAGTTCTTTAAGATGTAATAACGTAACTGCGGCAATTGGTGGGTCAGGACTTCCAACAATTGAAGAGATTAGAAATTATGTATCTTTTAACTTCTCGGCACAAAAAAGAGCGGTTACCGTACAAGATTATGAATCAATTATTAGAAATATGCCAGCTCAATTTGGAGCACCAGCTAAAGTATCTATAACTGAAAATGATAATAAAATAATGATTCAAATATTATCATATGATACTTCAGGTAAATTAACTAATGTTGTTTCAAATACTTTAAAACAAAATATTGCCAATTATTTATCTAACTATAGAATGATGAATGACTATATTTCAATTTTTACTGCAGAGGTAATTGATGTTAGTGTGGATTTATCAATTGTGTTAGATGCTGCACAAAATTCAGGTCAAATTATTTCATCAGTAATTGATGCAATTTCAACATATTTCAATCCACAAACAAGACAGCTTGGGCAGAATATATATCTATCTGAAATTAGAAGTATAATTCAAAATCTTAATGGGGTTTTAACTGTTGCAGGACTTGATATCTATAATGAAGTAGGAGGACAATATTCTTCCGCTGAAACATCAATGGTTTATTCTAATCCTGAAACAAAATTAATTGGGCCTGTAGATGATACAATATTTGCACAACCATCACAAGTATATCAAATTAGATATCCAAACAAAGATATTAGAGTATCAGTTAAGAACTTCCAATCAGTTACATTCTCATAAGTTTATTTTTAACATCTTTAAACTATAATTTAAAGTGGTGTATTTTTTTTATAAAATACCACATAAACTATTTATAGTTAAAGGCATTAGATGGGTCAATCATACAGGATACAAACAGAGCTCGGGATTAATAAAACAATTAATGTTCAATTAGACCAAGAGTTTGAATTTCTTGAAATTCTTTCATTAAAGATTCAACAATCAGATATCTATACTAGAAGTTGTGCAGACTATGGTGTAGTGGTTGGTAGAATAACAGCTAATGGTGGATTTGGATTACCAAATGCAAGAGTTTCCATATTCATTCCTATTGAAAGTGTTGATGAATCAAATCCTATTATTCAAAGTATATATCCCTACAAATCTATATCTGATAAGAATTCAGATGGATATAGATACAATTTATTACCTTACGAAAAATCATATTCAAAACATGCAGCAACAGGAACATTACCTTCAAGAAATGATGCATTAACAGCAAGTACTGTCGTAGAAATATATGACAAATATTATAAGTTTACTGCCAAAACAAATGAGAGTGGTGATTATATGATTATGGGAGTTCCATTAGGTCAACAAACTTTAGTTATGGATGTTGACTTATCTGATATTGGTGAATTCTCTTTAACCCCTCAAGATTTAATTAGAATGGGTATTGCAACTGAGGCTCAAGTTGCTGGAAATCAATTCAGAACTTCAACTGACCTTAATTCATTACCGCAAATTGTTAATTTATTTGTTAATACTGAAATATCTCCATTGTGGGGAGACCCTGATTTATGCCAAATTGCTATTAATAGAGTAGATTTTGATTTAAGAGATAGTGCTAATATAGATATACAACCAACTTCAACATTCATGGGTTCTGTGTATTCTACATCTGATGCCTATAGAGTTAGAAAAAATTGTAAACCAAGAGATGATATGGGAAACCTTTGTTCTTTATCGTCAGGGCCTGGACAAATATTAGCCTTAAGACAAACAATACAACAAGATTCTGATGGAAATCCGATATTAGAACAATATCAATTAGAACAGGCGGGTAATGTTATTGATGGAAGTGGAGTATGGTTGACTGAGTTACCAATGAATTTAGATTATTTGATAACAAACCAATTTGGTGAAAAAGTTATATCTAACAACCCAACAGTCGGTATTCCAACTAAAGCTAAGTACAGATTTAAAATTAAATGGCAACAACCTGCGGCATTAACAACTCAAACTAGAAGACCTAATTATTTGGTTCCAAATGTTAAAGAGTATGGGCCCGATCCCCTACAAACAAAAAGTTCTTACTATTTCGGATTATCTTGGAGCGGCTATACAAATGGTTTTATAGGAACCCAAAAAACAAATAGATTAAATGAAGTAATAGATTGTGAAGATACATTTTATGAGTTCAAGTTTAATAAAGTTTATACTGTTGCCGGATTAATCGATGAGTATAAAAAAGGCGCTAAAGGTAGATTTATTGGAATTAAAGAAATTGATAGCAGCGATTGTGAAAGCACAATAAATAAGTTTCCTGTTAACGACGGGTTTAGAAATTTTGATTTATTATTTTTTATATTCTCAATATTAATGACTTTAATAACGCCATTAGCTCTTGCAATTCTTTTTGCGATGCATTTGGTGTTGTGGATTTATTTAACATTAATAAATGCGCTTTGTTGGATATGTGGTATTAAAATACCAGTCATAAACGTAAGACCTTTTGGATTTATATGTAATCTGTTAGGGATTAATTGTAATCAAAAAAGAGATTATTCGTTTAGATTACCAATGATAACATATCCCGAATGTCAAGCGTGTGATTGTAAACAATCAGCACAAACACTTCCAATAAATAATTCAGGAGGACCAACAAACTATCTCCCAACAGGTACTTTAACTTATCTATCATCAGCGTCTCAGTATCAAACAAAATTTGAACAATATTACACGGCATCAAATCCTGAAGACATTTCTGAAAATGTTGTAAAGTGGGCGGCAATATCATCTCAAGCAGTTGGAGGATTTGGTGCATTGGCGGCTATATCAGACCCATCAAGATATAAAATTCCATATTCTGAAATACTAAGTTTTAGTGATGGTAGGCCTCGATTTGCAGCATCAAAATCTTTACCTATGGGTGAAAGAATTAATTTATTTAATCAAAGGTCTAATTTTTTTACAGGATTGAATTCCGTGAAAGTAACTTTTGCTGGAGACTCTAACATAAATAAATTTCATTTAGATAATACAATTACCGTATTATCTAATATACAGTATAATGCTGGCGATTTATTAAGTACTGTTTCTATAACGGGCTCAACCGATATAAACTGGACGTACACAGCGGATACGGTTAATGGTATAGAGACAGGTATCAGTGGAGAAACTTACAATGGAGCTAGTGCAACCACAGTCAATGTTACATATGCAACATCACAGTACACAAACTCACAGACAATAAGTTATAATTTACCATTTGGTTCGGACACAACTAATTACAAATATCCGGCTGATATTGAATATTTCCAAGTTGTAACTGCGATTACAATTGCTGACGCTGCAAAAATTTGGAATTCTGGTAGCACTCAATCTTTTCCAAATGTTTTAGCAACTCCAATACAGTTTGGTCTTTTTAAACGTTCGTTTGGTTTCTCAAATTTTAATATAACTGATGGAAAATCGGTAACAATTTTTGATACTTTTGATAATATAGAAAATCAATACATTTTAATATTACAAAGAGGGGTTGACCCGTATTCTCCTAAATATAAAAACGTTTATAGTTTAGGTAGATTATTTGGTAGTAATATTGATGACCCTAACTTTATTGTAACAGCAGATACAAGAATTAACATACCTATTCAAGCATTAAATAACTCGTCAACAACTATTCAAGAGTATACTACTAATGACATGTATTATCAGTCGTATTTCTTTAAACCTGGAGTATCGGGAAGTACAGTACCTGGTGGAATGTTTACAGGGTTTAATACAACAAATTTAGCCTATTATGGTGCACAATCATCATTTTTTGCACAGTCCTCACAAGAACAAATATTAAATTCTGCGGTTGTAAGTAAAAGTTCGAATGGTTTTTATGAGGTTGGAGCAAATGCTGGAAAATATGACAATAGTGAAGATGTTTCAGGATTATCTTTTATTCAATGTACCAATTACGGAGGAACAATTTCAGATGAAACACAGATGGGGTATTATTATTTTACGCCAAGTTTATTTTCCACTTCGAATCTTTATGGACCAACATTGTTAATTAATAACGATGTTAAAAATATTGTAAGAACAGATAGACTACCAACTTCAGATGTACTTGACGGAGGTAGTTTTTCAAACAACCCATCAATACTACAACAAAATAATTCATTTACATTTTATTTGATTAACACTGATAGTGAAGATATTACCACTTCAAGTAATACTTTTGGAGCATCTCAAGTATCTCCTGATTTAGGGGACTTACCTGGTGTTACAAACGTACTTGAAAGTTTTAATTGTGAGAGTATGGTTGGGTTAGGATGTTATGAGGGATTAGGGACAAATTTCCAAGTAAACCAACAATGTACACAGGAAGACCCTGTTGAAAATGGGTGTTATGTGTTCATGAAAAACCCTACAAATTTAGGAACAATTAAAGATGATTTTGCGACATACTCAGAATGGAGTTTCAGGTTTAGATTTTTCTATGGATTATGTCGTGGAGTTTTATCTCAATCATTTATGAACAACTGGGTTAGCGGAAGTCTGTATATGTTCCCAATACAAGTTGATACAAGATATAATAATAAGAACCAAGCATATTCTCTTTATTGTAGTGATTTAGTTTATTTTGAATCTGAAACAAACAATTTTTACTATAGAAGTAGTCCTTATAATACAGGTTCTGCTAAATTTGTTGGAATACCGGCACCAGATGCTACGTCAGTAAACACAAGAAACTTACTGTTCCCAACAACAATAATGAATTTAGGAATGAAAGATTATTTTTATCAAGAGATAACTTTTAACCCTGAAACAAAAGGGTATGTAATGCCTAATTTAGATTCAACTAGCTATGGTGATACATCTGATTTAGTTAACTTATTTGTTATTTCAAGAATTACAGACGAAGGATTTTTAAGAAAAATTATTGAGTTTGGAGACAACTCTTTAAATCAACTATTCAGTAGAACCGATAAAAGAATTGATGGTGATTTGGCACAACTTCTTTCAATTAATTCTGAAGAGGGGGTCATAAAATTTTCACCTGAGTATTATGAAACGGTTTCAGGTTCAACAACTGATTCTGTAAATATATTGGGAACCCCTCTACACCCAATTATGTGTGTTTGGTTCTCATCAACAACAAATGACATTCAATTTAAAGATTATTTAACACCAGGAAGAATTGATTTTAGGACTAACGATAATGCAAATTATTACCCTTATCCGTATGGTATTAAATCACAGGTAACACCATTCTATCAGTGGAAATTATCTAACATTACAACAATTTTTGGTGATGAAAATAATACTTGGGCAACAGACCAAGAAGACATTGTTCAAAACAAAAGATTCCAAGGATTAGATAGGACAAGTGAGACTATTCCAAATTACTTTAGACCATCAACATCAAGTGTTAATGATTTATATGCAAGAGGTTATATTTTTAGTGTCGACTCAAGTGGAGTTTATTCTACAGCGGGAGCAACAAGTGACAAGTTTATAGTGGGAGCACCATTTCATTTTTACTTTGGTACTATTAAAGGTGAAACAGCGTTAGATAAATTTAAAACAAAATATTCTATCATTGAATAACTATAAAATCATACCGAGTAGATTAAAGTATCAATCAGCACCATCTATTGACCAAGAGATACCAATTTCTTTAGAAGAAAAAAGTCAATCTATTATTGAATATGATAGAAGTAGCACCATTAGTTTAGCTCAAGTATATGATGATGAAAGACAAGCTTGTTTAATATTCAGACCAACATTTAAACTTACATACATATATGGTAATTCATATACAGGAACAACAACATATACACCATTCCAATATAATCTTTATTATACTCAGCCAGAAGTTTCAATGTCAAGTGGAACATGGAAAGGATTACCGCAATATTATGAATTTGATTTTTTTAGACCTGAGATAAATGACCAACATATTACTTATAAAGCAAAAAGCGCTTATACCTATAATTGGACATATTATTTAAGTTATGGATATGAAAATGATTATGGTAAGAAGTTATATTTTAATTTAAATAATTCCAATCTAACTTGGACAGCATCAACAGGAATCCCATTTATTATTAAAAACAGTCAGCAAAACGGCAGTTCAATAATCGCGTTTCAATGTATTGCACCACATGGGCTTACCGTTGGAGAATATGTTGAATTATCATTTGCTTATAACAAAACAACTTTATTTCAAGTTTACTCGTTAGGTAATAATTTATTTGATAGTTCGGAATACATCTTTAATGTTTATAATATTGGATATACTGGTAAAACGTTTAATAATAATATTACTGGAACATTTAAAAGAGTAATAAATCCTACTAATTTAGAAGAAACAAGGTCAAAGTATTATGTTAGAAAACATAAGATATTAACGAATTTGGAGGATACGGTAATGACCAAAATTGGTTTTGAAAAGAATGTTTTTAATGAAACAAAAAAATTAGAGTATAGTTCTATAACTCCAAATCAAGTTACGAGGATATCTCAATTAACAAGTAGTAATGCGTATAATGTAACTGCCAACTATGACTTGGATTTCACTACATTATTAGATAATCAAAAAAGACCTATTAGTGAGTTATATTTGACTGTAATAAATAAAGGATATACGGGATATTTTAATAATCCTTTTAATAACGTTGGATTAAAACAAGGATGGGAATTTAACCTAACAAAAGTATCAAATAGTTATTGGAGTACAACAAATGAAATTTCCAGTACTAATATACCAGTATCTTCATATACAAGAAGCCAAAGTGGAAAAACATATACTTTTTATTTTAATCAAGACTTAAAAAAAGATGATATTATTGATGGGGATTTTTGTGAATGGAATAACTATGAACAATTGGAAAGAGTTGTTTCACCTTATTATCAAAAAATAAAATATAATCAAAATATTTTTCAAACAACAAGAACGACAGATCAAAATTCACCAGGATTTTATTATACCCCACACAACAAGATGACTTTAAGGGTATTCTCGGATTATGTTGAAACAGGAGACCTTAAGTTTATCGATCAAGTTCCATCATATTCTTATTTTTCAAAATCTGACCAACAATTCAGATGGAGAGATTTATATACTTTTGGATTTATAGATAATTTAAAGAGAGGTGTTGATTATCCGTTCTTTAATACTGCCCAATATCCTTTTGCGGATGTTGTATTTAGATTAATCCCAGAGGGAATAAACTTTAACTCTTCATTACTTGGAGTTGATTATCCTATTAAACCGTTGATAGATGGATGTGAGTAAATTTTTTATTAGGCAGAATACTTTAACTGCAAAACAAATTAATATTCCTATTCAGTTAGATTGGGATTATTTGGGATTGGACCAAAGTGTTGATGAATATGAAAAAGAGATTATTACTGAAGTAATTGGGGTTGGAAGAGATTTTGAGATTGATAGGTTTGCAAACGCTCCTTTTACGGGAACATCTCAAGAAACTGCGATTAAGTATCAATTTTATTTTTATTCTGGAGGAACTTTAACTAATCCATTGAATTGGAGATTGGATTATAGAAGTGAAGGTTTTACCACAGGGAACATATATTATTATGATAATAATTTTGCCAATTCGTTTTTCAAATTAGATTTATATGATTCAACAGATGATAAAAAACAAAAGAATTATATAACTATAATAATACCAACACAGCAAGGATTAAAGAAGGATGCGATATTACAAAGACAACCTGTGACGATTAAAATGCCTGATTTTGTATTGGATTATATTGGAGATAAGGAGGGGTATTTTATTTATTGGTTAAAGAAAAGAACTTTCTTAAATATTGATACGTTTTATATGTCTGCCAAGTTCTTTAATGCAATGACTGGAACTTATACCAAAATGATGAATGTCCCTCAATCAACGATTCAAGGGGAACATAATTTTGATAATTTGACATATTTCTATTATCAGGTTAAGTTGGATTATGATAAGAGAACTTATCAGGTGTTTAATACAATAACAGGAAACAGAGAGGGAACTCCACTTCCCATAAAATGGTATGAATATGTTAACCCATAATGGCAGATTATAATTTTATAGTATCCCCAGAGACTGTTAGTGCAGATTTAACCACCGTAGATTGGAGTGGTGAAACTGTTGGCGTTTATTCGGGGATGTCTCAAATGGTAAGTGGAGGAACTTATGGTACTTCATTATTAACGGGACTTACGGTTAACATACTTTTAACTCAAACGGCAATTGATGCTGGATATTATACGCAATTTGATGGAGCTGTTCTTCAGAAAGATGTTGTATCTAATTTTATATTTTCATCAACAACTGAAGACCCATATAAAGTTTATGTGTATAATACCTCAAGTGAGTTTCAAAAGTTTTTGGATTTATCAAAATATGTTATTAGTTGGGGTGATGGTTCACAATTGCAACCTGTTACAGCCTATACTCCTAATTCAATATCTCACGTATATCCTTCAGCCAATAAGACATATGAGATAATGTTGGAACAAGTTAACCCATGGGGAATTACAAAGATTAAAAAGACCGTTACTTTACCTTATTCTGAGGTTACCATTTATAATCAACAAGGTACCGCATATTTTACTCCGGCAGGAGGAAATTGGTTCGGAACTCCAGTTAGTTATGATTATATATTTTCAGGGGATGCGGTTAATGTTGTGTCGGCACAAACATCAAACAATTATGTTAATGTTCCATTTATTGTTTCTGGAATAACAACATCAAGGATAACAGAATTGGCATTATATGGAAATCCAAAATATCAAGTTGGAGTACCTGTAATTAAAAATGGTCAAATATGGGGTTCAATAACAAATATGGATGCCATTTATAGTGCGTATACAATTACAGGAATAAACTTTTATGATTATGCTGACGGAACAAGCATTTTTTTCCAAGAATCTTCAGGATTCACGGATAGTAATTTAACAGCAGTTCCAATCACTAAATTGGAAGCATTACTTAAAGTAATGGACCAACCACAGATACAAACGGATATCTTCATGGAACGTGGAAAAAATAGTGCGTATGAAAGAGTACAAAGATTGGGAGAAGTGGATAACTTGGGAGATATGTTAAATTACGGATATGGATTTTTTAACGTACAAAAGAATCCTTAAACTATTTATTAAAAAACTAAATTATGTCAATAGGTTCATACGGTACAATTAGACCATCAGATGTATCACCACAAGATGTGGAAATTCAAATGGTATATACACCCTCTAGAGATGTTACAGATAACTATGTCCTTACATCATTGGACGCACAAAGTGTTTTAAAGCCTTATTTTAATAATTCTGAAACAGGTGGAAATGCCGGTGTTGAAGTATTAGGAGGATTATATAACCTTACATTACCGGCACAACAATTTAATGCACTTGGAATTTATACTTTATATGTAAGACCAGCTCAGATTAGAACAACAATTACGGATTGTGGAGTATTAAGTGCCTTACCAAATGTTAAAGGTATTGTTGTTGATTTAACAAATGTTCCTGTTCAATATCAAAATAAATTTGTATCACAAGGACTTGTTGGATTTAGAGTAGAATATTTAAATGCTGATGGTTCAAAAATACCAAACTTTTTTAGAGTGGTAACTTCATGTTTCTTTTGTGAACCAGTTGTTACCAATGAAGTTAATACAACTCAAAAATCTATTAGATATAGATACGTTGACGGAAGTGCTAATTTATTGTTTTTAACTTTATCACCTTCATCATCACCTTCAAACAAACCAAACGCTACTCCATATATTGGACAACCAAGTCAAGGTATTATTATTTCAAATACCTACTTTAATCCAATTTCAATAGAAGTTGAAATGGTTGAATACGACATATCATCTCTTGCGATTGCTCTTTACGGTAATCAAACCAAATCTATGGATGATGGTGTGTATACAATCTACGATTCTCAAAATAATATTTACAGACAATACAACCTATACGAAATTAGAGACCAATTTAACGCATTGTTATATGAGGTTAGACAGAGTAGAGGTGGTAATATTGATTTTAGTAAAAACTTTACAAATATAACTACATAATGGCAACAACGATAAAAAGTACAAAATATTTTTATCCGCCAGTACCTGGTAGTGGTGCGGCGACTTTCTCTGATAATATTGTGGGGTTACAAACCGTGCAAGGGGGAGGTCTTACGCAAGGTAATTTTGAATTTACTACAGGAGTAACTGAAAAAGTTAATAGAAAATTTAATGTAGGTGCGTTCTCTGAACCGATGACTCTTGATAGTATGAATATTGAGGATTTGACGGAAAGCAGACGTATTATGGCAACTCAATTTAGAGTCTATCCAAATTATGATGTTTCTCAAGTTCTTAATTTCTCATTGTATGGAGCTCTATCTAAAAGATTTAGTGTTTCTGTACTTCATATTATAAATTATTTCCCTGCGGCAATTGATGTGATGTTTAATAACATGTCATTTGTTACTGCATCAACGGCTTATAATATATCATATAATTCTGTTCAGAATGAAACTAATTTTAAAGTAAATGTTGATAGGTTTAATAATCCATTTGATATTGATTATTCATATAGTGCTTCAACTAACTTAAGTGCGAGAGAAATTACTGTATCTCCATATAGAAATTTGTATGATACGTATCTTGATTATTGTATTGCATTTACAAATGACCAAGGTGAAAATAATATATTTAAAATACTTGGATTTTCTCCATCGGTAAGTCTTACAAGTGGTTATTTAGAATTTTATGTTCAGGGTGCACCATTTGGGACAGGAAATACTGAAGTCAATTTAAATTATCTAATTAGACCAAATGATTTTATTGTTGATAAAGTATTTTCTGAAAGTTTTGATGAAGTAGAGAAATTCTTAATCAATAGATTGGTTAGACCTGAATATACTGCAGTATTCCAAGTACCACAACAAAATGAAGCGGGTCAATATTATACCAATAATGAACAAGTTACATGGCCAAAAGATGGTTTATGGAATTTAGATATTAGGTCATTTAATTTTGATAGTTACTTAGAACAATTACAGGTAATTGCTATTAATTTGGATGAGTTTAAAACAAATTTAATTTCAAGATTCTTGGTAAGTGATTCACTAAAAGATTTTGATACACTCGGTAGAAAAGTTGAAAAGGTCTTACAAATATATGGTAGAAGTTTTGACCAAGTAAAACAATTTATTGATGCGTTGGCTTATATGAACTCAGTAAATTATAATCCTGAGAATGATATTCCTTCACAACTATTAGTTAATTTAGCCCAAACATTAGGATGGACTTCTAATTTTTCACCTATAACTAATGAAGACTTTTTAGGGTCTATTTTTGGTAATACAAATACACCAACATATCCAGGTTATGCTAGAGCACTTACTCCAACAGAAATAAATTATAATTTTTATAGAAATCTTATTTTAAATGCTGCCTATTTGTTTAAATCAAAAGGAACAAGAAGGTCAGTTGAATTTATTATGAGATTGATTGGAGCACCAGATTCTTTAATTGAATATAATGAACATATCTATTTGGCTGACCAAAAAATAAATCTTGACCAGTTCTATACACAATTTGCTCAAATATCAGGAGGAACATATGTTAATACTTCACCAGCATATATCCCCGGAGATACTTACAAAGTAAAAGGACAAACATTTACCGCATTTACATCAAGTTCAATATATGAAGATACTAATATACGATTAGAAGAATATCCTATGGATCTTGAAGGGTATCCAAGAGCACCAATTGATACTGAGAAATTCTTTTTCCAAATAGGATCTGGTTGGTATGAATCAACACCACAACATAGAAGCCCTGATAATGTTCAAGTTAATGGGAATGTCTATACAGGACAAAACTATGATATACAAACTCAACTTTTACCATTCACTTATGGACAAACATATTTGAATAGATTTAGAGATTTCCCTTATATGACGGAAGGATTTAAATTAAGTAAAATAGTTGATAATAATAAATCTTGGTTAAAAGATGATACTAAAATAAGAGTATCAACTCAAGGTGATTACAATGCTTATTATTTTGTTGATAATGAAAAACTGGTATTAAATGTTAAGATTACAGATATCTTTATGAATCCTGGACAAGGATTAGTTTATGGTATTTGGGACTCATCAGTTAAATATGACTATCCTATTCCCGAATCAGGTTTAACTGTTGGATATCCTGTTCCAGGTGGTGTTGACTGGACTTTTGTTGACCCACAACCAAAGAAGAAAACATTCTTTGAATTCTCTCAAACTTTTTGGCAGAATATGATTAACACAAGAAACAGACAATATATCAGTGACGGTAAAACAGGAGGATATCCAACGTTACAATCACTTTGGTGGAAATATATTCAATCTGAAGAAACAGTGGGGGTACCTAATAACAAATACACATATCAAAAATTAATTGATTACGTTGAAGGAATTGGACCTTATTGGTTGAAGTTGGTAGAGCAAATGGTTCCTGCCACAACAATTTGGAATGGAGGTATTAGATATGAGAACTCCATATTACAAAAACAAAAGTTTGTTTATAGAAGACAAAGAGGATGTCAATTTATTCCTGTACCAATAGACCCTTGTTATATTATTGGAAATATATTCCAATATAACTGTGCAACCGAGTATGCTGATTTTTATATATACCCTTGGCTAAATGGAGATGCGAATGTTTCTAATTTTAGTGCAATATTAAATAATAGAGTTACTGCTTTATTAGTTCAAAATAACTTATCACCAACACAATGTATTGCAGATTCTATTCAATCAGATTGGTATGTTAATTTAACTATTGGAACTGATACAATAATTAATACATTATTTTATGTAGGATATGGAAGTACCGATGTACCAACAAATAGACAATGGAGAAATGCATTAATTGAATCTCTTCCAAAGTTATATGATTATGGGTTTACTTATTTCCTTAATGGAAATAACTTAAGAATTACAAGTTTAACTTGTGAACCAAAAAATTTAAATGAATTAGTGAGTTTAAATGCAGGTATAATGATAGATATAAATTGTAACACAAATTAATGGCAGCGTTTAATTACATATTACAGATAACTGGAGATTGTCAATCGGTAGGTGTCGGTGCAATTAATTTAATTCCTACAGGAGGAACCGCACCATATACCATTGAATGGACAGCTCCTGATTTAGGAGAAGACCAAGCAGTTTTATCATCATATAGGAGTGGTTTAGTACCTAACACGTATGTTGTTAGAGTTAATGATTCAACAATACCAACTAACTTACAATTTTATATTAATATTCCTGTTTCAGACGGAGTTTGTGCCAGTGTTATTGGAATTACTAATACAACTTGTGAACTTAATAATGGGGCGGTTACAGGGACATCAACATCAGATTATTCTTCAACAAATTATTATTTATATAATAATTCTAATAATTTAATAAGTTCTGCAGTCACAAACGTATCAAATGTTGTGTTTAGTAATTTATCTGCATCAACTTATTACATGGTTGCTCAAGATTTGGGTGGTTGTACGGGTAGAAGTGAAAGTTTTATTATTGAAAGTTCGCCACCATTTGATTTTGGATTATATGCGGTGCCAAACTCAAGTTGCGGAGGTACTCCTATAGGTAAAGTAATGGTTACAGGTATGACAGGAGTTTCACCTTACACTTATCTTTGGAGTAATGGGACAACGGGTAGCACAATTACAGGGTTGACTGTTGGGTCTTATTCTGTCCAAATTACCGATTCTAAAAATTGCCAAGTAACTCATTCTGCTGAGGTAACAAGAGTAGACCCAATTGGATTTGGTTCATTTACCGCAACAACACCAAGCTGTTTACAACAAAATGGAAGTATTACTCTTATTATTACAGGAGGAACTGCACCATATTATTATTCTGCATCAACAGGAGATGTTTTAATATCATATTCTCAACAATATACAATTAGTAATTTAACAGCTGGTCAATATAATTTTTTAGTTACAGATGCAGGATTTTGTACTCTTAATGCTGGAACAACATTACAAACACCACAAGGAATTTCAAGTGTTTCAGTTAATGCCCTAAATTCAACATGCTCAAGTACCGATGGTTCTATTCAAATAACAGTGATTGGTGGAACATTACCATATACATATACATTAGTTAGACCCGATGGTAGTACAAGTGCAATTACTAATTCTCAAACAAGTATTATTTTTCCAAAATTAACAACAGGAACCTATACTGTTGCAGTAAGTGATTCTTCAGGTTGTAGTTACATAGATGAAAAAACGATATATGCAGAAAATACATTCACAATTTCAACAAGTGTTGTAGGAACATCATGTAATCAAAGAAATGGAAAAATTACGGTTACCAGAACATCAGGTGGAACAGAACCATTTGATTTTTCTTTAGACGGAGTAACTAACTTTATAGATACAACTTTAACTGCAGTAACATTCTCAAATGTTGCTTCAGGACAACATATTATTACAGTTAATGACGCAACAGGTTGTACTCAAACTACAAATGTATATGTTGCGTCAAGTCCACAACTTGATTACTCACTTTATAGTACTTCTTGTGGTGGAGGTACAAGTGGAACTATAACAGCATTCATAACGTCAGGAACTCCACCATTTACATATCAATGGTCAAATAATGTTTCAGGTAATCCACAACAAATACAAGTTTCAGCATTAACTGCCGGAACATATAGTGTTGTTATAACAGATTCAACAGGATGTACATTGAGAAGAACAACTTCAATAAATTGTGCAACATCATATGTTTCTTATGAAAGTTATGCAATGGGAGCAGAATTATTCCAAGTACAATCACCAACAAAATATGGATTACTTCAAATGATGAATGAAGGTTTCGCTGACCTTACATCAGGTAACACAAATTGTAATTTGATTACAGCGATATATACAGCCCAAGTTCTTGTTAACCCATTAGGAACTTCAGTAAGCGTACCATTCTTTACGGCAACAACATTGAATGTTGGACCAAGTGATAATTTATGGTATAATACAATCAGAACAATATTGTTAGGAATTAATGGTGTTAGTGGTGTTATTATTGACCAACTGAATAACCAAATAACAATACAAACAAGTAATAGCAATTTTTCATTAAACGGACAAGAAATAATTATTAAATTAAATATTGTCTACGATATAATGTGTTTAACATGACGCAGGTAAGAATTACAGACATATCAGGAAGTACGGCATATCCGTTTAGTGTTTACATATCGGATGTTTACGGTAACTATCAAACTTTGATTGGTACAATAAGTTCTGCAGTTCCACCTACAGTTTATTATAATACTGTTATTCCTTCAATCTTTAACACTGCTCCTCAAATAATGTTGACATTGGTTGATGCCAATAATTGTTCAATATTCAAAATATTGGATTGTACTTTTGGTTGCACATTTCAAATTACTATTGAAATGGCTAATTGTACCGTTGATATTAATATTCAAGACTCTTCTTGTACTTTTGGAGTTACTTTAGCTGACCCAAGTTGTTTTATTAATTCAATAAAAATTGATGACCCAAGTTGTTTTATTTAGCCTTTAAACATATCATACCCAATTTGCTAATAAATAATATTAAAAAATAATTCATTTTAATTTTTTTAAGTTTATCAGTAAGGAATTAGAATAGTTGCGGTATTTATTAAATAAAATCCGCGGATGGCACTTTATAATATAAAAGTCGTAAATAATGCAGCTGGTTGTAATGATACTGAGGTAATACAACAACAAAGTGCAACTACATGTACAACATACATCGTAAGATTAGCTTCTAACTCAAACGCGTTAGGTCCATTCAGCATTTATGTTGATGCATCTTTATTTGGTTCAGGTTATACAAGAACAGATATGTTCAATGGAGTGGTAGTTCCTTTAGGTTGTGTGACAACACCAACACCAACTCCAACAAAAACTCCAACACCTACACCAACGAGTGCTTTAATAGAAAACATAATCATTGTCGATGGATTTTTCTTCTCAGGTTCTATTGGAGCGGGTTATTCGGCAACTGCAACTTACACAACTGATATTGATGTAAATGTATTCTTTACCTCAACATTACAAACAACAACAGGAAGTCCAATAACTCAAAGTGTTACGGTGACAATTCCAAGTGGAACCATTTCAGGATTTACTCAAACATATATTGATGGTCTTTATGTTGATTTATCTCAAACAGCCCAACTATCAGGATTTAGTGCAACTGTTGATGGAAGTACAATTTATGACTTTGTACCTGAATCAGGAGCAACAGACTTTAATGTAACGCCAACTCCAACACCATCGGTAACAGAGACACCTACATCAACACCAACGCCAACTGTTACAAACACTAAAACACCGACTCCTACGTTAACGGCAACATCTGCAGTTACAACACCAACTAGTACTCCAACTCAGACACAAACACCAACTAATACTATAACTCAAACACAAACACCAACTAATACACCAACTCAAACAATAACACAAACTCCAACAAATACTTCATCAAATACGCCAACACAAACAGAGACTCCAACAACTACTCCTACACCAACTAATACACCAACTCCAAGTGTGACTATAGGATTAACACCAACTGCAACATCGTCTCAAACACCTACACCATCTATTACTGCGTCTCAAACTGAAACTCCTACACAAACACCGACAAATACTCCAAGTGATACTCCAACTAATACACCAACTGAAACTCCTACACAAACACCGACAACTACAACAACATTAACCGCAACGCCTACTAATACACCAAGTGATACACCAACTAATACTCCGAGCGAAACTCCAACAAATACTCCAACTGTAACTCCAACAAATACTCCAACTAATACTGAAACTCCAACTAATACACCAAGTGATACACCAACAAATACTCCAACACAAACGCCAACAAACACACCAACTCAGACACAAACACCAACACCAAGTGCAACTGCTGGTCAAACTCCAACAGCGACTGAAACGCAAACACCAACTCCTTCTATTACTGCGTCTCAAACAGAAACTCCAACACAAACGCCAACAAACACACCAACTAACACAGAGACACCAACAAATACGCCTAGCGTAACGCCAACCAATACTCCGAGCGAAACGCCAACCAATACTCCGAGCGAAACACCAACTAATACTCCAACTAATACTGAAACTCCAACTAATACTCCAACCAATACTCCGAGCGAAACTCCAACAAATACACCAACTGTAACTCCAACAAATACACCAACTAATACTGAAACTCCAACTAATACACCAACAAATACTCCAAGCGAGACACCAACTAATACACCAACAAATACTCCAAGCGAGACACCAACTAATACACCTAGTGTAACTCCAACAAATACACCAACTAATACGACAACAACAACTCCTACTCCTACGCCAACACCAACTAATCAACCATTATTTGCGTATTTAACAATTGAACCACAAGGACAAACCGCTAACTTTAACGGTTGGATGGTATCACAAGGTTCAGCATTCCGTGGATTCTTTGTTAATGGTGCAACAACAGCGAATGCGGTAACGTTCAACCAACAAATGAATTCTTACCTAAACTATTCAGGATGGTCGATAAACTCACCAGCAGTTATTACAGGTATAATTTCTCCTACAACTGGAGGGGTCGATGCGTATGGTAATCCAATTACAGCGTACTTATTCCAAACGACTCAAATACCTGCGGGAACTACACCTACTAACGCTTGGTATACTTGGTATATTTCAACAGGCGCAACTAATGGTCAGATTATGACACAAGTTTCAACTAACACTGCAAATAATCCAAACGGATTAATTGCTAGAAATTTGAATTCGTCATATTATAACTTGACTGTGACATATACAGGTGGAACAATTCCTACAGGAACATACCGTGTTTATACGACATATTCATCGCCTGAATTTAGAATAAATGCTTCGGCAAATAATATTTATTTTAAAGGAACAACCTTAATATAAAAAAAATAAAAAAAGAACATGAGCTTTAACTATCAAAACCCAATTGCGGGAACAATCTACGAAGGACCGGTCGGAGTTGCTCTCGATAACAGTACGGGAACAAATTTCAGTGTATACAATATTGGTGGATACATGGAAGTTTATTCGCATCAAGATTTAATTTATACAATACCTCCAGGTACGGAAGGTAGTGTATTGTATTCAGGAAATTCAATTCCAATAACATTTAACTATAATGCACCATTTTCAATACCTAACGTTTTAACACTTTATAGTGATGAGATTTCTTCAGGTAGAAGAAGATTGGGTATGATGGTATATGTTATCTCGGCTGATACAACATATCAATATGTGATTGATAATTACGTAACTTTATGGAACAATGCTCAAACTTCAGGAGCCTTAGGTTTTGATGGTATTAACTGGACTTGTGAGAATAGTACGGAAGCGGGTGCTATTTTTGTTAACGCATGGACAGGGTCAACTATTGAAGGTATTAGTGGAGCAACTCATGAAACTGCAAGATGGAAAATTGCAAATATGAACGATACTGTTATAACAGGTGGTACATATTATTCTGCAACAACATCTTTAAGTTTATATGATAACTATGGAGGAACTGTAACTATTACAGGGTTTACAGGAACAGTAACGGGAGGAACATATAATAGTGGAAGCTCAACTTTAACTTTAAATAATAGTGATGGTAGTATAGTATCAATTACAGGTATTACTTCAGGGTCAGGTTCAGCCTTATCGGTTGGAGATGGTACAACAACAGTAAATCCTGTTTCAGGAATAACTTTTAACGGAGCGACTGTAACAGACAATGGAAGTGGAAATATTACAGTAACAATAACAGGTGGAACTTCAGGTTCAAGCGGAGAAAGCGGTAGCTCAGGTTCTTCAGGAACATCTGGCTCAAGCGGAGAAAGTGGTTCTTCAGGTTCATCAGGAACATCTGGTTCAAGCGGAGAAAGTGGTTCATCAGGAACTAGTGGTAGCTCAGGTTCAAGCGGAGAAAGTGGTTCATCAGGAACAAGTGGTTCAAGCGGAGAAAGTGGTTCATCAGGAACAAGTGGTAGCTCAGGTTCATCGGGAACATCTGGCTCAAGCGGAGAAAGCGGTAGCTCAGGTTCATCAGGAACAAGTGGTAGCTCAGGTTCATCAGGAACAAGTGGTTCAAGCGGAGAAAGTGGTTCATCAGGAACAAGTGGTAGCTCAGGTTCATCGGGAACATCTGGTTCAAGCGGAGAAAGCGGTAGCTCAGGTTCATCAGGAACAAGTGGTTCAAGCGGAGAAAGTGGTTCATCAGGAACAAGTGGTAGCTCAGGTTCATCGGGAACATCTGGCTCAAGCGGAGAAAGCGGTAGCTCAGGTTCATCAGGAACAAGTG
>Ga0194055_10000593_pt1 | contig 29254 bp, 27 predicted proteins | sample SepL449m_MetaG_FD_155482 | JGI IMG/M metagenome (GOLD analysis project Ga0194055, IMG submission 155482) | Anoxic zone freshwater microbial communities from boreal shield lake in IISD Experimental Lakes Area, Ontario, Canada - Sep2016-L442-9m | ecosystem: Environmental > Aquatic > Freshwater >... | reverse complement strand
TCGCAATACTTCCTATCGGTTTGCTCTCGGTGGGGCAATAACGCATCCACGGGATCTACTCCGCCGCGTCGGCTTTGCTCACGTCGAACTCTTGCACAAAACAGTTGTTTCGCAGCTTTCGGCGCCTGAAAGGAGTAGATCGATGGCAGAACGATTAAAAGTCCTATTCGTCTGTAGCAAGAACCAGTGGCGAAGTCCGACTGCAGAAGCCATCTACCGCGATGATGCGAGGCTGTCGGTGCGCTCTCGCGGTACATCCAACACGGCTGCGCGGCCGATACGAGAGAAAGATCTGCTATGGGCCGACCTAGTGCTCGTTATGGAACAAAAGCATCGAAGCCGTTTGTTGGCAGATTTCCCTGGTACGACCAAGTTTCTAACGATCCATGTCTTGGACATTCCTGACGATTATCGCTACATGGACGCTGAGTTGGTACAAATGCTTCGCATCGCTGCCGACCCATTCATTGACGATTTTCACAGCCAGAGTCCTACCACATCGTGATCGATCCAAAAACAGAATTCTCTTTCCCAAACAATGCTGCCGCATTTTCCTAAAGCAATTTTGCGTCACCATTTTACAATGCCACGCATAACCTTGAAGCCGCCAATGATTGTTGAACCACCGTATTCTTTCGCCAAACGCATTAGGGCTTTGTGAAAACCGCAGTTGGGAAACGCCGACTCGACCTGGGAGATCGAGGATCTGCTCATTCCCTTGCGGATCCAGCCTTGCGAGGCATCGATCCAATCCGCTTTGCGGCAGGCCTCGATGACGTCCTGATGTGGTCCCCGATACCTGAATAACTTGTGATGCCAATGGATTGCGCCACTTAAAGTATCCGGGTCTAATCCCCAACTAAACTTTTCGTTGTCTTGAAGTGCTACGGCTTCCGACGGTTCGAGGTAAGCCAGTTCGTGATCCGTCCAAAGCCCGATGTCGTGATACACGAATGCCGTTTCGACGAGTTGTTCGTATTGCGGCGCATTATTCAGAAAGTGCATCGCGTACGTGATGGCTCGGTACACGTGGTTCCGGTAGCCGTCGTAGTCGTTTCCAATGACTGTTCGGTAGCGTGCGAGTAATTCTTCAACCCGCAGACGTTCGGTCTTGATGATGATATTGGGCATGGTTATGGGTCAATTTCTTTCGTATTTTTTAGTTTCGGAATCGCATTTACCAATGCGGTGTCTTGCGGACTTCCTTCATGAACACTGACAACTTGGCTTCATCAAGAAGCGAATTCGTTCTTAGGCTTGAACACGCATCCACGCCGAAAGGTTGAACCTCTTCAATGGCCATTGCAACGTTTTCTGCGCGAAGACCACCAGCTAGGAACAATGGAACAGGGATGGCTTCTCGAATACGACGACTAATCGTCCAGTCGTGTGTGCGTCCCGTCCCCCCCAGAACTTTCACTGGAAGCCGTTGATCCCCCGAATCGAGAAGCAAAGCGTCCACACCTTGCTCGGCGATGCGGCACGCTTCATCGATCGATTCTTCACCCGTGACGTGGATTACTTGCACCAGCGAAACCCCGGGGAGTGCCGCTCGTAGATCCTCGAACCTACCCTGTTCAAGCCGGTCGACAATCTGCAGTGTATTGACCCTGCAGTGTTGCTGCTGAGTCACGATATTGAAAACGTTCAGCTCACTGGTTAGCAGAAAGGAACCGATCGACGGCGGAATGATCGCGGCGATCTCTGCGATGGTTGATTCGGAGATCACACCCGGACCGCTCGGCATTCTCGCGACCAAGCCCAACGCGTCGGCTCCATGCCGAATCGCAAGCTTCGCTTCCGCAACATTGCTGATACAGCAAATCTTGACTCTAGGTTGTGACGTCGGCTCCAACGAGTGCTCCACCGGGTAATGACGCTTTGGTTGGTTCAGTGGCGAATCAACTCCTGCACTAATTTAACCAATTTCAGCCGGAAGACGAGAGATCGACGCCCGCCGTGTTTCTTTTCAAACCATCGTTTTTGGCCATTTCCGAGTTCGCCAGACTATTGGAAAATCTCTCGGATAAAATGCCGATTGGATACCAGGCATTTGGGAATGGCCACGAAGCGTTTCATGGATGCAATCGCTTGGAATGGAATTGTCACAGGCTTGGCCGAATTCAAACTCCTCGTGTGCACCGAGGTTGAACCCAATCGCGGTGATAATGCGTAACGTCCTATTCCTAGCAGTTGTGCTTAGCCATGGATTCCGTCGACTCGGTCCACCCTATTCATGAAACCAGATAAGAACCTAATCGAATCGAATCTGCGACTCCACGTCGATCGCTTGGCTGGTTTGATCGGGCCACGGTACCTTCGGAAGCCGAAGACGATCCAAGCCACGATTGGATACATTCAGGGCCAGTGGTCTGGCATGGGCTACAACAGTTCGCATGAGTGCTACGATGCACTTGGCGATCATGCAACCAACCTGATCGTTGAGCAACCCGGTACGAAGCGAGCCGATGAGATTATCTTGCTGGGCGCCCACTACGATACGGTTTACTCAACCCCGGGGGCTGACGACAATGCGTCCGCAGTGGCTGTTTTGCTCGAAGTGAGTCGACTACTGCGTGAACACCACAGCAAACGAACGATTCGATACGTCGCATTTGCCTGCGAAGAACCCCCTTACTTCAATGCCGACGCGATGGGTAGCCAATACCACGCTCGCCAAGCCCGTTTGCGAGGCGATAAGATCCGAGGAATGCTCTGTCTGGAAATGGTCGGATACTACAGCACAGCCGACAATTCACAGACCGTGCCTCCCCTTATTCCGAAATGGATGCGTCGCTTCTTTCCACAACGAGGTGATTTTTTAGCCGCGGTCGGCAATTTGCCATCCTGGAAATTGTGCTGGAACTTTCGTCGAGGATTCAAACGTGGCGCTCGATCGATGCCCCTCTTTTCGATCTGCCTCCCAGAGAAGATCAAGGAGATTCGGCTGAGTGACAACCGATCGTTTTGGGATCAAGGCTATCCGGCCTTGATGCTTACCGACACCAGTTTTCTGAGAAACCCCAACTACCATCGCTCCACCGATACGCCAGACACGTTGGACTACCAGCGGATGACGGAGGTCACCGTTGGCGTCGCATCCGCTTTGCGATTCTTAGCCAGCTGAGTTGACGCCTGCTTTACTGCTGCATCGTCTCAGGAAAAGTTCAACAATTGCACCCGCCGCGAGATCCCAACAAAGAAACAAACAAGATCGTTCCATTCGATGAATCTATCCATGTTGGGTGGATAACCGCAGCAATCAAATCGTCGAGACGTTTCTTGGCCATCTCCGGCGAAACAACAATATCAATGTCCTGAGTCAATCGAGGTTCACCGTAGGCTGAGCGAATTGACCCACCAGTAATGTGGAATGGGATCTCATGTCGCCGTAAGATCGCGACGAACCTTTCAACCGTTCGTTGAAAAGCCTCAACGGGAAACATTTGCTAAGTGACCTTGGATCATCGCAGCGACAGCCGGCTCTGACTCATAAAGCTTGAGTGCAACGTGCCATTTTAGTTGTTCATCAGAAAGCTCAGGGGATTGCTGCCGCATTCGAGCGCCCATCTGTTGGCGAGTCCATGCGAGCATTGCAGCCGACCGCTCGACTTTCTCTCGAATCGACATAGCATCCACGCGTCGCTGGTATTCGATATCGATTTCTGATGCTGTCATGATCCTCAATTTGTCTGATTCCAACGTGGGTCTGATTCCAACATCGTCTTTCCAACATGGTCTCGCACGCCACTCAAACTAATCGATGGACTCTGAAATGGGAACCGCAAGCTCGCCTTTACCAGAACTCGAACACGAACACACTCACGAGCCGAAACGACGACCCGAGTGTGTTGATTTTTGTTGAGTAGGCTTCCAGTTTGTGATTTGACAGGCAAGATGCCTATCCCACTTTACGGCTCGATCGCCTCGTCTTCAGCGACGATGCGCTGGTTGCTGTCGGCCTAGAACTCACTGATCGCTCGGAACACGGCGTCACGGAAGCCGCCGATGATTGGATTCGCAACAGTCAAAAGCTATAAGCTATAAGCCGGGAAGCAACGTTCTTCCGGATTGGCCTACTGCATACCGCTTGCTCCTCACTGCTTCCCATGCGGGAACCCAGGAAGTCTCGATTCTCAATGAACAACATCGAAGAATTTCTAAACGCAAAGACGTTCGCCGTAGCCGGTGCATCGCAGGACCGATCGAAGTACGGCAACAAAGTCTACCGTGCAATCATCGCATCCGGTCGTACCGCTTATCCACTGAATCCCGCAGCACCTGAAGTCGAAGGCAATCCCGCGTTTGCTACGATTGCGGGACTACCCGTTGTCCCGGAGTCCTTGTCGATCGTCACGCCACCGCAGGTTACTCGCCAAGTCATCCAGCAAGCAATCGCTGCGGGCATCAAGAACGTTTGGATGCAACCTGGAGCAGAAGATGACGAGGCTAGCCAAGCCGCTCGAGAAGCTGGCCTCAACGTCATCGACGATGGAAGCTGTATACTTGTCTTACTTGCCCGCGAGAATCGGGGTTAGAAAACTCCCGAATTCCTCCACGAAAATGAGTCCTAGACCATGCGATTAACACACCCAGAGTTACATCGAACGGATCGCATTGGATGGCTTCGAGCTGCCGTTCTTGGAGCCAATGATGGGATCGTTTCCACGGCGAGCCTGGTTGTCGGAGTCGCTGCCGCAAATACCGGTAGCAGCGATATTCTAGTAGCCGGAGTCGCGGGGTTGGTCGCTGGTGCCATGTCGATGGCTGCGGGCGAATACGTTTCGGTGAGCTCACAGGCAGACACAGAAAAAGCGGATATCGAACGCGAGCGGGCGGAACTTGCTGCCGACCCAGTCCACGAACATGCGGAGCTGACTGCGATTTACGAGAAACGAGGGCTGGATCCGACGCTCGCAAGCCAAGTCGCGGACCAATTGATGAAACACGATGCATTAGGGGCGCATGCGCGCGATGAACTCGGAATCTCCGACACACTTAGCGCTCGACCCGTGCAAGCCGCATTCGCATCAGCGGGTACCTTTGCGATCGGAGCTGCGATGCCATTGCTGACTGCAGTGTTGACACCACAACGTGCGCTGATTCCGGTGGTCGTGGCTACTTCCATTCTATTTCTCGCACTGCTCGGAGGGTTTGGAGCATACGCTGGTGGCGCTCCATGGTTGAAGGCCGCCGTGCGAGTTACATTTTGGGGCGCACTGGCGATGGCGATCACGGCCGGAGTGGGTGCAGTTTTCGGGGCTGCCGTTTGACTCCTAATTCAGGTCGTTGGATCGCTCACCAAGTGAGCTTTCGTTCGCCTAGCAAGCCACAGCCGATAAAAATGAGCCTGAGGCGCTAGCCGAGTTCCTTCGACGTGCAAAAATCGGCTAGCGCCTCAGGCTCATGGTAACCAAAATCGACTCTTGTCGGCTGTACCTAGCAAGCCACCAATAAACCATCTTCAACGACAAGCTCAATCGTTTGTGCTATGGCTTTCGGTTGATTCAACTCACCGCGTAGAATTTTGACTTCGGATGGGGCAACGATGCCGAGAGAGATTCGGTTGCCCTGGATTTTGACGACTTGCACCGTGATGTTGCCGTCGATCACCAACGTATCACCAACTTTGCGGCTTAGAACTAGCATTTTGATTCTTCCTTGAGTTCGATTGCTTCGGCAGTGGGGGAGCGTTGGCCTGCCGCGTCCCAACACATCCAATATCCGCGGAGCCCGTGACAACTTAGGTCCGCGCCGAAGTGAATTTGAAAATTCCTCTGGAATTCCTCCGTTCTTGTCGAGGGGGGGAAAGCCGGGACAGGCACTGTTACCTGGGGTCTTCGGCCATGAGAAAGGCACGGCGCGCACAGTGCGAGACTCTCGGGCTACCAGCGTGACGCCGAGATCGACGATTTTGGAGCGAGGCAAGGTCAAGCTCCCATCGTGCTAGACGCAAGAGATACCAGATGCTTGAGCATGTCGCTTGCCAAGCCGTGCTGCGACCAAAAGCAGGCAAGTGGCCGCGTTCCTAAGCCGCGCCATGCTAGCGATTCAACGCAGTGCATGTCCTGGTTCTCGTGCTTTTGTGCGGCGGCAAAGAACCTTTCGTCACCGATCGAAAAGGAGATCATGTTCGGATATTGGAAATGTACCCGCTCTATTCGGAGGAGCGCGAACTTGAAATGCGGGCAGGTCACATCGAGCTTTTGACGCGATGGGCACAGTTAGGTGTTCCTGAGTACATCGATTTGACTCGTACCAATGCTGGGATTTGAGTAGAAAACTGTGCGTGAAGACCTGGACATGATCAAGGCATTGATTGCCTCGAAAACGAAGGAACTTTTAGAACTCGGCAAAGACGATCTGGGGGACAAATGATCGCGCAAAGACGCTAAGGCGCAAAGATGAACTTGGGACTGTTCTTTGCGCCTTGGCGCCTTTGCGCGAGAATTGAGAACCTTCACTACCCAGTTCTGATTCAATCCATTTCAGGTCGGTCCATCTACCATGTCCGAAAATGAAATCGCCAAAATGATTGTGGACGCTTGTTTCAAGATCCATACAACCCTCGGGCCGGGGTTACTTGAATCAGTCTATGAAGCCATCCTAACGCGTGAACTGCAAAAGCGAGGACTTCGAGTCGCACGACAATCACCGCTCCCAATCACCTGGGAAGACATGCAGTTCGATGAAGGGTTTCGGGCCGACTTGATCGTTAACGGTTTAGTGATCGTTGAATTGAAGTCCGTCGAGCGATTCGCTCCCGTGCATGCGAAACAACTATTGACCTATCTGAAGCTCTCTGGCCTGAAACTTGGGTTGCTAGTCAATTTTGGAGAGGAACTAATCAAGGATGGGATCAAGCGGATCGTCAATGGACTCTAGAGACAGAAAGAGTGGATCTCGCAAAGACGCGAAGGCGCAAAGAACACTGAACCGGGCCGCTCTTTGCGCCTTAGCGACTTTGCGTGAGCCATTCGCCCCTGTCTTCGTGAATGAGAAATACGAAATCAGTGAACAGCCAATTCGATCACTACAAAACTCGCGTCAACATGTTCGATCGCTTGAACCAATCTGCCGAATCGGATCGCAATCTGGCTTGGGCGGATTTCAAGGCCCGATAGCGCATCGAAAACCATGGCGGCGAACTTCCTGTATTCGAATGGTGTCATATACAATTCTCGAATCTACTATTGAACACATTGGATTGAACAGTGAATGCCATGACCAGTTTTCAGATTCCCGAATCAGCTCCACCGCTTCCTAGGTCGTATTGGGTTGTTGATCGGATGTTCTTAGCGGGCGCGTACGCTGGGCGGGCTGAACCGCGAGCCCATAAGGAACGTCTGTCTGGATTGTTCAACGCCGGTGCGAGGACTTTTGTCAGCTTGATGGAGGAGGATGAGACCAACAACGACGGGATACCTTTTGTTCCCTACGAAGGGCTTCTTCAGCAAATCGCATCCGAAGCAAATGAGCAAGTCGACTGTGTGAGATTTCCGATCGTTGATCGGCACATTGCAACCAACGCGAAGATGCGAGATATCCTCGATACCATTGACCGTTCGATCGAAAACAATCGCCCCGTCTATGTTCACTGCTTTGGTGGTATCGGTCGCACAGGCACAGTCGTCTGCTGCTGGCTGCTTAGACATGGTCACGCTTCCCGAGATAACGTGTTTGAAGTGCTCACCGAGTTGCGTAGAGCCGATACCGAGCGGGCCTGGCGTGATGCCCCAGAAAACAATACGCAAAGGCAGTTTGTGCTGAATTGGCCCGAGGGGAGAGCTCAACGCAGAACCCCTAGGCTATCGACTGCAGTTTTGCGGGACGATTGGTTTACCAAGCTGACTGGATTTTCTGAAAGGTCACCGGTAGAAGTACGGGATTGCATTTCCGTGCGAGAAGGCCGATTGACCTCGCAAGTGAACGGTACTTCCTATCAATGCGGCCGACTCGAGATTGTGTCGTTGGGCGAGCTCCGCAAACGAGTTGCTGAGATGGGTGGTCAGGCTGGGAAGTTGACTATTTCGGAACATGTGGGCGATGTCAAAGCTCTCCATGCAGATGTTGGAAATGCCGGTTCCGTTTTTCAAGTCGCCTCGCAATTCAATTTGCTCGAGATGGTTTCTCCGCGCGTCACGCCAGAACATGGAATTGGAATCTACGAAAACGATCCGACGCAGGGGCCAGCCTGTGCGATCGCCTGCGGGGCAGGGACAATCTATCGCAACTACTTCGTCGAGCTCAACGGAAAGATTGGTCAGTCAGAAGCAAATCAAGTCGATTGCTTAGCGGATATCGGTAATGCATTAGGGAATAATGCCAATCGACTATGGAAGATGCGAAATGGTTATGCATTGCCGTCTGCGGACGGCCTCAAGGAAGTCAACGCTAGGCTTCAAGGTATGTCCGAACCAGAGCTTGATGCAATACGGGAAAAACTGCAGATCGGCGTTCAATGGGATACGCAGGTCACTCTAAAAGGGGGTAAGCACTTGGTCACGCAAGTATATTGCTCGGCGTTGCCGGTAGCCTACAGCGAATTGGCATCGTCTCAGTGGGAAACATTTGCGCGATTGGTGTTGGAAGCGGCATATGAGGCAACGCTGGCCGTGGCTGCTCTGAACGCAGCTAACACGGGTAACAAAACGGTGTACTTAACATTGCTCGGCGGAGGTGCATTCGGAAACGATCCGACGTGGATTCTGGATGCGGTTCGACGGGCAGCAATCCTATCCAAAGAAATAGGACTTGAAGTGAAGATAGTATGCTTCCGCCATTCCAATCCAGCAGTTCGCAAGCTCTGTGAAGATATCTCGTGACACCATAACTGAAAACCTGTGAAAACTTGGGCACGCACAATTCTCATTGGGGAACCTAATGAACGGCAGTCTGGTACGCCAGACCCTGTTCGCACTTCTCCTAGCCCGGGGGTTCTCAGCTTGTGTCTGACATGCCTCTTGGAAGAGATCCAGCATCTTGATGGCGGCTGCTACATTGCGTTTGGCGATGTACTCGCTTATGCCGGAGACATCATTACGGCTTCATCGGACAGAACAAACGTTGGCATTGCGACGATCCACGATGCTCTTTAAGTCGCTCCCACAATTTCACAAATGCAACGGATTCATCTGTACAACGTATCGTTTGCTAGTCCGCCATACAACCAAATGGCGGCTACTGTCCCACGTGCTCGCGCCTCGCTATGCTAGCGACCTGCCGCCGTGCCTGTCCCGGTTTTGTGTTGCCGGTTTTGTGTTGAGCGTCCCGGTTTTTGTAATTTATTCATGAACGATTTCGTGGAGTACACCCCACAAGGTCTGTACTGTATTCCTGGTGATTTCCACATTGATCCTCATTCGCCTGTCGAACGCGCCGTAGTCACTCATGCGCATTCCGATCACGCTCGCTGGGGCTGCCAAAAGTATCTTGCTGCAAAGCCTTGTGAACAGTTACTACGACTTAGAATGAGCCCGGAGGCGGAGTTCCGATTTCTCCCCTATGGCGAAACGCTAACCGTTGGCGGAGTTCGAGTCAGCTTTCACCCCGCGGGGCACATTCTAGGCTCGGCCCAAATCCGGCTTGAGTATCAAGGCCAGGTCGGCTTGATCACCGGCGACTATAAACTTGGAACGGATCCGACATGCGAAGCGTGGCAGCCTGTTCGCTGTCACTGGATGATTAGCGAATCCACGTTTGGGTTACCCATTTATCGCTGGCCATCTCAAGAAAGCGTTTTCCAGTCGATCAACCAGTGGTGGCAAGAGAGTCATGACGAGGGCAAGTGTTGTTTGCTCTACGCATATGCTATCGGCAAGAGCCAACGTTTGCTCGCAGGACTCGATCCGACCATCGGAAGAATCTATTGCCATGGAGCCGTCGAGAAAGGGAACGAAGCCTATCGCCGTACGGGTATAGCTCTGCCAGAAACAACGTATGTAGGTTCGGTTGTTGGCAAGCACGATTGGCGGGGGGCGATGGTTGTTGCCGTACCAAGTGTTCATGGAACACCATGGGTGAAGAAATTCGGACGTTGCAGTTCAGCTATGGCGAGCGGCTGGATGGCCGTGCGAGGAGCTCGCCGACGTCGATCCGTCGACCGAGGCTTTGTCCTAAGCGACCATGTCGACTGGCCATCTCTCTTGACCGCAATCGACGCATGCAATCCCGAGACGGTTTGGTTGACACATGGTTACAGCGCTTCGGTCGCTCGCTATCTCGTCGAGCGAGGACGCGATGCGCGCGTACTCGATGCACGTGGCCGGAGCGATGTGGACGAAGATGCCGCTGACGTAGATGCCTCCAACGTAACGACCAAGGACAGCATCGATCCTGCTCCAGGAGAGGCGAAGACACCATGATGCGTTTTGCCGCTTTGTTCGATGCAATTGACCGGACAACAAAGACAAACGAAAAGCTGGCCGCTCTAGTGCAGTACTTTGGCGGTGTAAGCCACGCCGATGCTGCGTGGGCGACATACTTCCTCTCCGGATATAAGCTCAAGCAATTGGTGCCGACCAAGTTGCTTCGCATTTGGGCAGCCGAGGAGGCGAATATTCCCTCTTGGCTGTTCGAAGAGTCGTATCATTCGGTTGGAGATTTGGCCGAAACCTTAACCTTGATTGTTCCTCCTGGGGAAATGCTGGATGATCTCTCACTATCGCAATGGGTTGAACAGCGATTGATGCCGCTTCGAGCGATGGAAGAAGCCGTTCAACGCGATGCTGTGATTTCGATTTGGAAACAGTCTCCTACGCAAGTGCGATTGGTGATCCTGAAGTTGATTACGGGAGCGTTCCGGGTGGGTGTGAGCAAAACCATCGTGACGCGCGCTATCGCAGACCATGCTGGTGTGCCGTCCGATGTTATCTCGCATCGACTGATGGGTATATGGAAACCTACCGCGTCGTTCTTCGAAAACCTGATCTCGAAAGAGGTGCAAGATACGATCGCTAGCCAGCCGTTTCCCTTTTGCCTTGCACATCCGATCGACCATGAACTTGGCCCTGAAAGCATCGGACCCGCAAAAGACTTTGCGGCGGAGTGGAAGTGGGACGGAATACGTGGTCAAGTGATTCGACGCAATGATCAGGTGTTCATTTGGTCGCGAGGCGAGGATCTCATGGAGAACCGCTGGCCCGAGATCGAATCGGCTGCTCAGCGATTGCCTAACGGGACAGTTTTGGATGGAGAGATCTTGGCGTCGCTTGGCGAGAATCAAGTTCTTCCGTTCGCCAATCTTCAAAAGCGTATTGGGCGAAAGACAGTAAGCAACAAACTGTTGAAAGAAGTTCCTGTCGTTTTCCAGGCATTTGATCTACTTCAAGACGCCGGCGAAGATATTCGATCCCGACCGTATTCTGAACGCAGGCAGCGGCTTGACCGATTGCTGTCGACTCTTGATCATCCGAGCCTTCGTCGCACGCAGCTTCTTCCAGGAACTTCTTGGGATGAATGGGCAAAGATCCGGGATCGAAGCCGCGAGGCGAACGCCGAAGGATTGATGTTAAAGCGTTTGGATGCAAGCTATGAAGTCGGCCGAGTACGCGGGGTTTGGTGGAAATGGAAGGTATCGCCGTACACGATTGATGCCGTTCTCATCTATGCACAAAAAGGACATGGAAAGCGATCTGGGCTGTATACGGACTATACGTTCGCGCTTTGGGAGGGTGATACATTAGTCCCCTTTGCAAAGGCCTACAGTGGACTCGATGATTCGGAAATCAAAGAGGTGGATAAGTTTGTCCGGCAGAACACACGCGAATCTTTTGGTCCAGTGCGAAGCGTTGCACCGGAATTAGTCATGGAGATTGCTTTTGAGGGTTTACAGCGCAGCCCACGCCACAAAAGCGGAATCGCGACACGATTCCCAAGAATCGTTCGCTGGAGACACGACAAAAAAGCCGAGGAGGCGAATACACTCGCCGAGCTAATGGGTTTGTTACCTTCGATAGAATAGGAGTTGTTGAAATCGCATCCCATTTTGAGCCTGAGGCGCTATTGGGCCGTCCCACTTTCGAAAATGAAATTGCTTGCAGTTTCGGGAGGGCGAGGCTCCTGCCGAGCTGGCGACTCATGGCTCAGCAGGAGCTTCGCCCTCCCGTCCAATGAAATTGCAGGCTTGGAATGTGGGAAGACCTCCTAGCCGACTAAAGCAACAAAAAGACCGGCTATCGCCTCACGCTTAAAACGACTCCAGAGATTACCAAACTCCAAATTGACCAATCCCACCCCACTACAAACTGTCCACGATTACTTTGCCAGCAAGGGACAAAAGCCGTTTCGTTTTCAGAGGGAGGCGTGGACAGCCTATGCTGATGGGCACAGCGGTTTGGTTCATTCGGCCACAGGTACTGGAAAGACATTGGCAGTTTGGCTAGGGCCGATTCTAGCTTGGCTTAAACGGAACAAGACTAGAACCGATTGGAATCCAAAGAATCCGCCGGCTCTTCGCGTCCTATGGATAACACCTCTTCGAGCTCTAGCGGCAGATACGGAAAATGCGCTTCGTGCGCCCATCGAAGCCATGGGACTGCCATGGCTACTCGAATCTCGTACAGGTGATAGCCGCGCCAGCATCAAAGCGAAACAACTCAAACGATTGCCAACCGCGTTGATTACAACTCCCGAGAGTCTTTGTCTGCTCCTGACGCATGCAGCCTTGCAGCCGCAGTTGAGTGCCATCGAAGGAGTTATCATCGATGAATGGCACGAACTGCTCGGAAGCAAGCGAGGCATTCAAGTTGAACTGGCGTTGGCGCGACTTCGCAAGCTTAACCCCTCTCTTCGAACTTGGGGGCTATCCGCAACACTCGGCAACCTCACCCAGGCTGGCGAAGCACTCGTTGGATGCCAATCAACGCAACCTTGCAAAATGATTCAGGGTATAACCAAAAAGCGATTGCGACTTGATTCGCTGATTCCGGACAAAATGGAACGCTTCCCATGGTCTGGACATATCGGATCTAGCATGGTTCCTCAAGCTGCCAAGGAGATCGAGGTCGTAAACAGTGCACTCGTCTTCGCCAATACCCGATCGCAAACGGAGATTTGGTATCAACACCTGCTGCAATGTCGACCCGATTGGGCGGGTCAAATCGCAGTGCACCATGGCTCACTCGATATCAGCGTACGAGACTGGGTAGAGAACGGATTGCGAGACGGCAAGCTACGAGCAGTTGTCTGTACGAGTAGTCTCGACTTAGGGGTCGATTTTTCAGCGGTCGACCTAGTTCTTCAAGTTGGCAGCCCCAAAGGATCCGCTCGATTGCTTCAGCGCGCGGGCCGCAGCGGGCATCAACCCGGAGCCGAGAGTCGCCTAATCTTCGTGCCGACGAATGCCTTGGAGTTGGTCGAGTTTGCGGCCGCAAAGGATGCCATCCAACATGGCAAGATGGAAGCTCGACCGCTTCTCAATAAGCCCTTGGATGTCCTGGTACAACACGCGGTCACGATCGCAATCGGCGGAGGATTTACTTCCGAAGACTTGCTTGAGGAAGTTAGAACTACCCAAGCGTTTCAATCGCTGACCGATGACGAATGGCGATGGGTACTCGATTTTATCGTTCGGGGCGGTAGCTCACTCAATGCATACCCCGAGTTTCATCGTTTTCAGGTCGAAAATCATCGGTATCAAGTATCGATGCGTCGCGTGATTACTCTCCACCGCCTGAACATTGGCACCATCGTTTCCGATACCGCCATGAAGGTTAAATACATGAGCGGTAACACGATCGGAACCGTCGAAGAAAGCTTTATATCCAAGCTCAAGGAAGGAGACAAATTTCTGTTCGCGGGAAAACTAGTTCAGCTGGTGATCGTCCGAGATAATGTCGCATACGTCAAGCGTTCGAAAGGGACACCTGACGCAGTTCCGCGTTGGATGGGTGGACGCATGCCACTATCGAGCGAGTTGAGCGCTGCGCTGCGTGAGAAGATTCATGAGGCATGCGACGGAGACTTGAAAGGTCCCGAGATGAAATCCTTAAAAAGTCTATTCGAACTTCAGCAACGCTGGAGCATTTTGCCGAGAACGAACGAGCTTTTGATCGAAGTGATTCACGAGCGGTCCGGCTACCAAGTGTTCTTGTTCCCGTTCGAAGGACGGCTCGTGCATGAGGGGATGGCTTCGGTATTGGCATATCGCTTGACGCGGCAGCTGAGAACCACCATCAGCATGGCCTGCAACGACCACGGCATTGTATTGCAATCACCTCACGAGATCCCAATTGAGAAAGCCATTATCGAGGGCCTGTTTTCAATAGAGCGACTTGAGGACGATGTTCGCCAGAGTATGAACGCGACGGAAATGGCGAAGCGGCAGTTTCGCCAAATTGCGAGGGTTTCTGGTTTGATCCAAGCTGGCTTGCCAGGGCAGAGGAAGAGCACCAGCCATATTCAAGCTAGCAGCAATTTGTTTTTTGATGCCTTTAGCGAATACGATCCGGGGAATCTTTTGCTAGAGCAGTGTCGGCGAGAGGTACTTGAACAACAACTAGAATGGACTCGATTAGGTCGTGCACTGGAGCGTATGCAGGAAGGCAAGATAAAGATGATGTACCCACCCAAGGTAACACCACTGGCATTCTCGCTTTTGGTTGATAAGTTGAGGGAGCGAATGAGCAGCGAAACTCTTGCAGAACGGGTCGCACGCATGCAAAAGGCACTCGAAACCGCCGCTGGGGACGAGGTGACAAAGGCTTCCAGCCTGTGAAATGCCCCTGACCGCTGGCCGGAAGTTCTCTGCTCTCAACATCTTTGTAATGCTAGTTCCCTGAAAAACCAATGGGAGAGCGAGGCTCCTGCAGAGCTTGCGACACCACGGTTCGGCAGGAGCCTCTCCCTCCCTATTAAGAACTTGCTTGGGTGAAGTCGAAGAGGAAATGTTGAAAGCAGTGGGCTGGATGCCAATACCACTTTCAGACTTTTACCCACTGACTATCCACACATCCCACGATGCCCCAACTTTATCCTATCTCCACACCAACAAACGGCCATACCTGCCTATCGTCGCTAGCGGTCTCCATCGAAGGGCTTGATTTTCAATTGCTCGCAAGACGAGGGGTTTACTGGCCCGAGCAAAAGACACTTTTTATTGCGGACACACACTTCGGCAAAGAAGCAACGTTTCGTAGCCGAGGGATCTCGGTTCCTCGCGGTAGCACTGACGGTACACTGGCGACAATCTCACAAATGATTTCCGAGTGTCAAGCATCGCGACTGGTATTGCTAGGCGACATGTTTCATGCAAGATCTTCGATTTCGCAAGGTATCCGAGAATCGTTGGATGCATTTTTTCTAGCGCACCAGCAACTGCGATTTTCATTGGTTCTGGGCAATCATGACAGGGGCCTTCCGGCATTGACTAAAGGCTGGCCGATTGAAATCATTGACTCGGGTGCTCCGATCGGTTCGGTTTCCGTTTCTCATATTCCGCAAGAGCCTAGCCTGTCGACTAAACTTTTACTCTGTGGTCACCTTCACCCCGCTTACCGGTTTATCTCCAAAGTGGACTCCGTTGGGAAATTAGCGTGCTTTTGGCTATCCAATCGGCAGTTCGTTTTGCCCGCGATCGGCGAGTTCACAGGTACGCAAATAATCCAGCCAAGCAGGTCCGATCAAACTTGGGTCATCGTAGATGATCAAATCCTTCGAGTATAAGACTATGCCACTGACACCTGCAGATATCGACCGAATCATTCAAATGGCCTGGGAGGATCGAACCGCATTTGATTCGATTCAAACCCAGTTTGGCCTGACCCCAGGCGAAGTGATCAAGCTCATGCGAGCTGAAATGAAACCATCGTCGTTTCGACTTTGGCGGGCTCGCACGACGGGTCGGAAGACCAAGCACGTAGCTCTTCGCTCGGCTGAAGTAAATCGCTTTCGATGCCCCGATCAGAAGGGGTCCTGAAGCTAACATCCGATTCGCAAAAGTGGCATAGGCTTTCAGCCTGTGTCAAGACTCTAATCACAGGCTGAAAGCCTATGCCACGTAATGTTTTCAATCTGTTTTATGGATTTGATATCACAGAGGATCGCTCAAGTTTGCTTGAGAGCGCAAAAAAGGTTGGCGCCCAAAGTCCAACAAAGATCCCAAACCTTTCGGCATGGGCCTTCGATTCAGCCGCTTCACCGCCGGTTAAGAACCAAATGGCAATGGAGCCAAGAATGGATGCGAACCCGAGAACGAAGCAAAGCGTCGATAGCATTTTGAAGAGCGAATGGTTCATGAAGTTAGCTCGGTAGGATGACTGAGTCAACGACATGGATAACACCGTTGGTGCAATGAATATCCGCAGAAATAACGGTCGCGTCGTCAATCATGACCTTGCCATCCTTGACTTCAATCTTGATTGGCTTGGCAGCGACGGTTGTGGCAGTCGTCAGTGTCATCACGTCGGCTGCAGTCACCTTACCAGCGACCACATGATGCGTCAGGATACCTACCAGTTTTCCCTTGTTCTCAGGAAGGAGTAGACTCTCGACTGTCCCCGCAGGCAACTTCGCAAATGCATCATCGGTAGGTGCGAACACCGTAAACGGGCCAGCGCCTTTCAATGTCTCTACCAAACCTGCTGCGCCAAGTGCTGCCGCAAGAGTCTTGAACTTACCTGCACCGACTGCTGTATCAACAATATCTAACATAAAAGTTTCCTCGGCTCTTCTTACTCGACTCGCAACGCCAGGAATGCTGGTTGAGTTTACGGACGAGACTTTCGAGCTCGTCCAATAGTAGGACGATGGAAACCCCCACGGCTGTGGGGATTGTCGGCTTGACCCGATGGTACAATGTCAACAAATTTTTGGGAGATTGAGAGATTCAGGTTGGTAGGGGTACATGATGTTCTCCATTTTGGAACGAGTTTGGGAACACGCGACGTTTTGTACCGAGCGGTGTCGTCGCTCAGAGATCGATAACCAACCGGACAAATCGTACGCTTGCGCAGGGGGTGCCTAAGGTGCAGCATGCTCCTATTCAACTGGTTTGGCTCAAACGTGATCTGCGATTGGATGATCATCGTCCAATTTTTGAGGCTTGCCAAATCGGACCGACCGTCGTTCTGTATGTGTTTGAGCCCAAGCTGTGGGCCATGCCTGAGATGGACCGATCCCATTTTGATTTCATCGTCGAGTCGCTCCGGGATCTTTCAAGTCGCCTGTGCAACGTAGGGGGGCGGCTGGCCATTCGCGTTGGTGAGTTGCCCGAGGTCTTTATCGACACGGCGAGGACTGCCAACATTGCTGGCCTCTACTCGCACGAAGAAACTGGAAACGGCTTCACCTACGAACGAGACCGTCGGGTTGCGAAATGGGCTCGACAAATGGGGATCCCTTGGAAGCAGTTTCCTCAAAACGGCGTCGTGCGGCCCCTGAACAATCGCAACGGTTGGGCAAATCTTTGGCAGATGCGAATGAATGCGCCAATCGCCCCAACACCAACGCGCATGTTGATCCCTCACGATTTCGATTGGGGGCGAATGCCAAAAGCGGAAGAGCTTGGACTTGCAACGACGCGTAAGACAAACCTGCAAATCGGTGGCGAGTCGAAAGCGAATGCAACCTTGGAATCGTTCTTGAAGATTCGCGGTGTCAACTATCGAAAAGGGATGTCGAGTCCAGTGACGGCGCGAGAGAACTGCAGTCGATTGAGTCCCTATCTTGCGTGGGGTTGTCTTTCGATGAAGACGGCATACCAACAATTGATGGATCGGCAAAGAGAGATTCGAGAAAGCCCAGTCGGTTCGATCGACGCGCGTTGGTTGAGTTCGCTCCGCTCGTTCTCCTCGAGGCTAGCATGGCATTGTCATTTCATGCAAAAACTGGAGGACGAACCGGAGCTCGAATTTCAAAACATTAGTCGGGTTTACGACGGTCTTCGCGAGAATGATTTCAATCAAGAGAAGTTCGAAGCATGGACGGCAGGCAAAACGGGTTACCCGATGATCGATGCATGTATGCGAGCTCTCAACGAGACCAGTTGGATCAATTTTCGAATGCGAGCCATGTTGATGTCGTTCGCGTCCAATCATTTGTGGTTGCATTGGCGACCAACGGCCGTTCATTTAGCGAAGCACTTTCTCGATTTCGAACCGGGCATCCATTTTTCGCAATGCCAAATGCAATCTGGAACAACGGGAATCAATACCATTCGCATCTACTCCCCTGCAAAGCAAGTGATCGATCACGATCCGACGGGAGCGTTCATCAAGCAATTCGTTCCCGAACTGGCACGCGTTCCCGATATGTATCTACCGGAGCCACACCGCATGCCCTTGGACCTCCAGTCACAAGTTGGTTGTACGATCGGTCGCGATTACCCATTCCCGATCGTAGATCATCGAAAGGCTTACAAGTCGGCTCAAGAAAAGATCTTCGCGATCCGGCAAACGGCATCGGCTATCGATGATTCGAAGCGTGTTTTTGCAAAGCATGGGTCGCGCAAAAAACGCGATCCCTTGCCAAAGCCCAAAAAAGCATCGGGCTTGCGGCAGCTATCGCTCTTCGACGATACCGAAAATCCTAGCCAAAGCTAGCCAGTTGTTCTTAGGCAATCGGCAGCTTGCAAGTTACCTTACTTGCAAATTTGAGCCTGAGGCGCTAGCCGATTTCTTTCGGCCTGGATCGGCGAGCGCCTATTACAACCAAGCCGTGCCGGATGAACTTCGAATGACTCCCGATAGCGATACGATGCTTGTTGGCTTTACAGATGGAACCATGGAAAAATAGAAATCAGAGGAAACTGATATTCGACTTTAGCGCAGGAAGTGGATCAAGCATGAAGGATTCTGATTTGCATAATAATTTGAATCGGTGTGTCAGCGTGCGCAACGACGGTAAGGGTGACAAATGATCGCGCAAAGGCGCTGAGACGCAAAGGGAAACTGGGGGCTGTTCTTTGCGACTTGGAGACTTTGCGCGAGAATTGAGAACCTGTACTGCCCAGCCCCAATTCAATCCATTTCAGTGCGTCCACCTACCATGTCCGAAAATGAAATCGCCAAAATGATTGTTGACGCATGTTTCAAGATCCATACAACCCTCGGGCCGGGATTACTTGAATCCGTCTAGGAAGCCATTCTAACACGTGAACTGCAAAATCGAGGACTTCAAGTCGCACGACAATCACCGATCCCGATCACCTGGTAAGACATGCAGTTCGATGAAGGGTTTCGGGCCGACTTGATCGTTAACGGTTTAGTGATCGTTGAATTGAAGTCCGTCGAACGATTCGCTCCCCTGCATGCGAAACACTATTGTCTATCTGATGCTCTCTGGCCTGAAACTTGGGTTGCTGGTCAATTTTGGAGAGGAACTAATCAAAGATGGGATCAAGCGGATCGTCAATGGACTCTAGAGGCAGAAAGATTGGATCGCTCAAAGACGCTAAGGCGCAAAGAAATCCTGAACCGGGCCGCTCTTTGCGTCTTTGCGTGAGCCATTCGCCCATGTCTCTATGAATGAGAAATACGAAATCAGTGAACAGCCAATTGGATGGTTACGAAACTCGCGCCATTATGTTCGATCGCCTGAACCAATCTGCCGAAACCGATCGCAACCCTTGCGGATGGACTTAGGGCTTGTCCGTGATCGACGATTGAAGGTACGGCTTCTTCTTTTCGAAGAGCTTGCGGTGGTCGGCAATTTCGCGGCGAAGAGATACGTCCGACGTCAACTGCAATGCGTCGTTGAGCGTGGCTATGGCGGCCGTGAATTCGCCGTTGGCAGCTTGAATGACTCCCAGCACATGCAGCAAATTCGGGCCGGGGCCTCCCTCTGCTTTTTGAACCGCCTTTTCCACCGTCTTGAGAGCGGTTGGGGGATCGCGATAAAATTCCTCGGGGCACGTCGCCATCATCCAGGCAGCATTCTGCAAACAGCGAACATTGTTCGAGTCCAGCTTCAGTCCCTTTTGGTAGGCTTCTGCCGCTTCCTTCCAACGACCCAATGATTGGCATGTATCTGCAAACAACGTTGCTGCAGAACTTGATTCGGGATCAAGGGTCATGGCGGCTTGGTAGTCGGCAAGCGCGGCTTCTATTTCCCCCTTCGAAAACTGCGCGGTGCCACGGGCGGAGTAAAGCCCCGAATCTTTTGGATCTAGTTTTATGGCTTGCGAGTAATCGTCAATGGCTGAGTTGAAATCCTGTTTGCGGTATCGCATCTCACCGCGGTTGTGATAAGCATCGACAAACTTCGGATTGAGCTCGATCGTCGTGCTGAACGATTGGATCGCTTCATCGGGCAGACCCGCCAATGCGCGGGCAACACCTAGGTTATGGTGCGCTCGCCAACGCGTCGGATCGTTCTCGATAGCTAACGCGAAATCATCGAGCGCGCTCTGGTCCAACTTTTCCGCTTCTTCGACCTGGTGCGACTGAACCATTTCGCCAGCCATGTCCGATCGGAGTTCGCCACGGCGATTTGCTGCCCAACTCAACAGTTTCTTCGCATAGGCTCGCTCCGGGAGCAGACGCGTTGAATCGCCCATGATGGTTCGACAGCTCTCGATCACGCTATTGAATTCGATAACCGAATTGGCTTTTTGCGAACGGTCGTAGAGAGATTGAAGATCGGCAGCGATTTTTTCTTCCGGTTGGTCGGCTGTTTCCAGTTTTTCGGGACTCCGTCTCGCCAGGCCTGGAGTGCCGTTGGGTTGCTTCTCATCGTCCCAACTGGTTCGCGGGGACGCTCGCTGCGCCCAGGCTTCGATAGCGACGTTGCCCCAGGCGCAACTGAAGACGAAAGTCAGGCAAGCCAATCGCAGGGCGCGTGCTAGGGCGGCACTTCGTTGAATGAATAAAGTTGGGAATATTCCGTATCGAACCCATTCGATGTTGAGCATAAAAAACCTCCTGGCTGAACTGTGTCTCGTGTAGAAAAAGGATACCAAAAATCCTCGTTTCAACAGCCCTATCCAACCTACCAACCCTGTGAGAGATAGCGGATTGCCGAATCAATGCCTAGTTGGATTTCGTCCCAGCGTGTAAATTCCAAGCTAGAAACGACTTGCCATCGCTCGCATGTGGTCGTTGACCACTCCGAATCGAAACCTCTTGCAGGACTCCTAAATATGCCGGTCTCCGACGCGATCCTCCGCCGTTTGCACGAACTTCTTTCCCACGTTGCAGACGTCAAAGGCCAAATCGATCGCGGTCCGAAACAGATCAAGTTGGCGCAGTCGCAATTGCAAGCGGCGCGCGACACAGTCACCGCCTGCAAAGAAGAGATTAAAAAGAAACGGTTGGAGGCGGATCGCAAGCAACTCCTACAGCGCGAACGGGAAGCCAAACTTTTTGAATGGCAAGGAAAGCTGAACGCCGCCGCGAGCAATCGGGAGTACCAGGCAGTCAAGGATCAACTGGCCGCGGACACGCAGGCCAACAGCGTGCTGTCGGACGAGATCCTCGAGATTCTCGAAAGTACCGATGCGCTCAATGCTCGGTTGGTCGAGCTTGCTGCCAAAGAAAAAATAGTAGAGGCCGATACGTCCAAAGCGGAAGCGAGGATCCTGGAGCGTTTGGAATCGTTGAAAGTTGATCTGACGCGGTTTGAATCGGAACTCAAAACCGCGGAATCCGCATTGCCCGATGATTTTGCGGAAACCTATCGCGTCCTCGTTGCGTCGCGAGCGGAAGAGGCTTTCGCCCCGTTGGATGACAAATCCTGCGGGGGGTGCAACACCGGTCTTCCTCCGCGCACGATCGATCAATTGAAGATGGGACATCCCCTTCCGTGTTCGAGTTGTGGCCGCTGGATGTATCGCCCTGCGTGATTGGAATCGTTGTTTTGCAAGGATCGTTTTCCGCAAGGGCCAGATGGCAGGGAACAATTCTTCGTCCATGCTTGACGCGATTCCGTGAAGTCTCCATTGACGATTGCGGTTACCGCCGGGATCCCGCTTCCTATTTCGTAGCTCACGTCCTCGGACGAGCACCTCATCCTTCGCCCCTGGATTACGTATGCGGTCTCAAGATCCGATCTGGGAAACCATCCCAATCTCTGTTCACAACGCATGCCAACAGCTGCCAAGGCACTTGTTCGAACGCGTTCGTCCCGTGGCAACGGCACACCGCGAATCGTCGCTGACCGATGCCGAGTTGGGGACGGGCCCCGTGGTGTATTGGACCCATCACGCGCTGCGAGTCGATGAAAACCCTGCGCTCGATGTGGCGCGAGAACTGGCAGCGGCCTGCAATAGGCCGTTCCTCGTCTATCGAGGGCTGAGCGCAACCTACAGCTATGCATCCGATCGGCATCATACCTTTCAATTGCAATCGGCACGCGAACTCGAACGCAGCTACGAAGCGATGGGGATTCGATGGTCGATGTTCCTCGAAACGCGAACGGGGTCCTTTCCTGCGCTGCTCGAACTTGCCAAGACCTGTAGTTTGCTGGTCACGGACGACTTTCCAGGTGAACCGACGGAACGCTGGTTGAAGCGCATCGCCGGCTTGCGAAATCTCCCCATCCTGGCAGTCGATACATCGTGTGTCGTTCCCATGCAATTGGTGGGGCGTTCGTACGATAGAGCCTTTGCTTTTCGCGAAGCGACGCAGCTGTTGTATCGAGATCGCATTCCGGTAGAGTGGCCCGATTGCACGGCTCAGCCAGAGCCTTACGTTGGACCATTGCCCTATCCGGCGACGCAACTTGTCGAGTGCACCGACGCCGAGTGGCTCGAACAATGCGACATCGATCACGGCGTTCCCCCCGTTGCAGATACGCTGGGTGGAAGTACCGCCGGCTACGATCGCTGGAGCCAATTTGTCCAACGATCGCTTCGAAGCTATAGCGCCAAGCGAAACGATCCCTGCTCCGACGTATCCAGCCGGATGTCAGCGTATTTGCACTACGGGATGGTTTCTCCGATGCGTTTAGCCCGCGAAGCGACCATCCGGGGGGCAGACAAGTTCGTCGACGAACTTTTGATTTGGCGAGAATTGGCCTACGGTTACTGTTTCTATCGATCGGATTACGGGCTCTTTCAGACGTTGCCGCAATGGGCGAAGGATACGTTGCAACGTCATGAATCGGACCCGCGTGAACGGGTTTACTCGTGGGAGCGGTTGGCTCGCGCACAGACACATGACCGGCTATGGAATGCTTGTCAGCGCAGCTTGTTACGGCATGGCGAACTGCACAACAACGTGCGAATGACCTGGGGCAAAATGGTCTTGGATTGGACTCGCAAGGCGCCGGATGCCCTTCGAATTTTGATCGATCTCAATCATCGCTACGCGCTCGATGGACGGGACCCTGCGTCCTATGGAGGCATTCTTTGGTGCCTCGGTCAATTCGACCGTCCCTTTGAACCGGAATCTCCCATCACAGGTAGAGTGCGCAGCCGAAGTACCCGCGAACATTCCCAACGCCTCGATGTCGGCCTTTATGAAAAGAAAGTGGATCGGCCGATCAGCAAGCGAGCTTTGCGAGTGGCTGTGATCGGGGCAGGTATTGCAGGTTTGATCTGTGCTCGAACGCTACGCGATCAAGGCGTGGAAGTCGAGATCTTTGAGAAGTCCAGAGGACCGGGAGGACGGGCCGCAACACGTCGGATCGACACGCAAAACCCGTTCGATCACGGTCCTCCCTATGCGATTGTTCGCAACCATCGTTGGGGGAACCTGTTGCAGTCTTGGTACGAAGAAAACATCATCGCACCTTGGGATGGCAAGATCGTGAGGTGGGTGCAAGGCAGGGTAGAAGAAGCGCTTCGCGAGGGGATTCGATGGGTAGGAGTCGGCGGCATGAACTCCCTTGGAAAGCACTTGGCAAACGAACTCTCGCTGCGGTGTCACACGCAGGTGACCGATCTCGTCGCGAATGGGAATGGCACCTACGATTTGGTTGCAACGGAAATGTCCGCTCAACGGGAGCGTCCTACCAACCCATCCCTGCTAAACAGCAGTGATGTCGATCGCGCAGCGGTTAGCACTACAGAACGATTTGGTCCCTACGATTCAGTGCTATGGAATTGCCCACCGGAGCAAGCAAATGCTATGGTGCCGGAAGATTGTTCCTGGAAGCCCGCGCTCGGGCAATTCTCATTGGATCCTTGCTGGGCGATGATGATTCGCTTCTCGGAAAGATTGCCAATGGAGTGGGATGGAGCTCGTATCATGGGAGAGGATATTTCTTGGATCGGACGCGAATCGAGCAAACCTGGTCGGGATTCAACACAAGAAGATTGGGTTGTGCATGCGTCGTCCGATTGGTCTCGAAGCTACCTGGAAATGCCTTCGGATGAGATTCAAAAGTCACTATTGGCGTCGATGGCCAAGGTTGTTGGCTGCACCCTACCCGAGCCTATCTCAATCGCTGTCCATCGTTGGCGCTATGCATTGCCTACTTCAATCGGTCTCCCCAATGATTGTGGTTGGGATGCGAATTGTGGGTTGGGTATATGCGGTGATTGGGCCGCACAAAAAAGCGAAGGAACTGCAGGGATCGAACGGGCGTTGCAAAGCGGTACAGCTTTGGCTGGCTCCGTTCTAAGATGGTTGGTCGGCCATGGTCCGGTGGATAGCAGTCTGAACCGAACCCAGACAGGTACGAATTGGAAACAGCTTGAGCTGTTCTAGATCCGATGGATCGCTCAACGACTCGAACGCGCTATCGATATCGTGTTCGACATCGTGATCAATGCCATGCGATTACACGCGCCGGCCTGGACGATAGCCGACACCGGGTGAATCCCCTTTAGGCCGACGATCACGCTGCTGCTTTTGGGAACCCTTTTTGAGATGGTTCGATTTTGCTTGCGAGGATTCGTCCGAAGGCTTCGGGGTTGTTGAGGAATCGGCAGCCTTTGACTGCACATTCTTTGTCGGTGTTTTTTGGTCGCTCGGGGTTTGGCCGTTTTCCGCGTCCACATTCGGGATGGTGTGAACATAGTCCCCTCGAAATCGCTTGTTGGCATCTTCGCGGCGACGATCGATGGCTTCACGGGGTGGTTTCGAAGGGATCAAACAATCACAACCTTCGCCGATCAAGTCGTTGCGATCGGCTTGTCGCAACGCATCGCGGACTTCGAAATAGTTTTCGGGTTTGAAAAACTGCATGAGCGCCCGTTGGGATTTGCGGTCACGCAGGGCTTTCGCAATAAAAATCTCTTTGAGGCTGAATGGATCCAGACCGGTGTAATACATGCTGGTCGCGATATCCAAAGGAGCCGGGATGAAATCTTGGACTTGGTCCGGTTTGTATCCATTGCGTTTGAGGAAGATCGCTAGTTCGATCATGGACTCGATCGAACTGCCAGGATGCGATGCGATGAAGTACGGAATGATGTACTGTTTCTTTCCCGCTTCCGCCGAGGCCGTCTTGAATTGCTCGGTAAAGAATTCGAAGTCGTCATTGGCTGGCTTCCGCATCTTGAATAGCACATCGGGATCCACATGTTCTGGAGCGACCTTCAAGTGGCCTCCGACGTGGTGCTGTGTCAGTTCCTGAATGTACTCGGGGGACTGACGTGCCAAGTCCATACGGATACCGCTTGCTACGAGCACCTTTCGGATTCCAGGTAATTCGCGAGCTTCCCGCATGAGTTCGATGACGGGTTGATGATCGACGCCGAGCAGTTTGCAGACCTTGGGATGGACACAGGACTGCCGTCGGCAAACCGCTTCTACTTCAGGGCGCGTGCATCGCATGTGATACATGTTGGCGGTTGGTCCACCGATATCGCTGACGATACCCTTGAAATCTTTGTCGGAGGACATTTGACGGATTTCGTCGAGCACCGATTCTTTGGATCGGGATTGGATGATGCGACCTTGGTGTGCCGTGATGGAGCAGAAGGTACAACCACCAAAACATCCTCGCATGATCGTTACCGAGTTCTTGATCATGTTGAAGGCAGGGATCGGTTCGGTATAGGTGGGGTGAGGCTTCCGCGTGTAAGGCAGACCATAGATGCGATCCATGGCTTCCTGGCTGATCGGCAAACTCGGCACGTTGCAAACGATGGCTTGTGTCCCGTGACGTTGTACCAACCGGCGGGCGTTCAGCGGGTTCGTCTCGTTGTGGATCATCCGCGTTGCGATGGAGAATGCGGTTGTGTCGCTGTTGACTTGTTCAAAGGAAGGGAGTTCCAAAGCGTCCTCGGGAATCGATTCGGATGCACCGAGCGCATAAGCAACGCCGCGCATGTCACGAAGATCTTTCACCGATTCGCCTGACTCAAGACGCCGCGCCATTTCGACGATCGAGTTTTCTCCCATGCCGAACGCTACCAAATCGGCTTTGCTGTCGAGCAAAATACTGCGCCGAACTTTATCGCTCCAATAATCGTAATGGGCTAGGCGCCGCAGGGAGGCTTCGACACCACCTGCGATGACGGGTACCCCCTTATAGGCTTGGCGAGCCCGTTGGCAGTAAGCAAGCGTCGCTCGATCCGGTCGCAATCCAATGCGACCGCCAGGCGAATACGCATCGTCGTTGCGAACTTTTTTGTTCGCGGTGTAGTGATTGATCATGCTGTCCATGTTTCCAGCACTGATCGCAAAGAAGAGTCGAGGTCTTCCGAAGCGCTGCCATTCATCGCAGGATTGCCAATCGGGTTGGCTGATAATCCCCACTCGATAACCGGCAGCCTCAAGAACTCTACCGAGAATGGACATCGCGAAACTAGGATGGTCGATGTAGGCATCGCCTGTCACAAAAACGACATCGATCTCATCCCATCCTCTGGCTCGCGCCTCGGCCATGGTCATGGGAAGAGGGACTCTCGCAAGCGGTCCATGCGGTTGCCGCTCTCCCAGATTGTCGAGGTACCTGGAGACGACATTGCCATTGCTGCTCGTCCCTACCGTGGAGCATCCTCCATCGGAGTTCGGTATTTCGGGATCGACGATCGGCAGAGAGTTCGGCATAGGAACCCTGGAATAACCAGGGGAATCATTTTACAAGAGGTTCGTTTCGGCAACCCTATTGTAGATATCTCAATGGATTCGTCATCTGCAAAACAGGAAGGAATTGCTGGGATTCCCTTCAGCTTTCCGATGGTTTGCAGGGTCTCGCATGAATAGGAGAGCGAGGCATGGCGTGCCCGAAGTATGGGCACGCCATGAGTGGACTCAACGTGGCAAACCGATAGTTTGTCGTCGAGTTGTTTTCAGTACCGTCGCCGGAGGAGGTATGCGCACGATCCCATGGCCGTCAAATAGCGGTTTTGGGTGATCGTAAAGGTTTCCTAGCGTCGGACCGTTCCCGGTTTGTTCTCGGCCGTCTTTTCGGACGGAACATATCCCAGGAAGGACATCAAGTCGCGGATCTCGGTCGGTGTCAATTCATCGAGGAGTCCTGCCGGCATGACGGATGTCTTGCTCGGAATCAGCTCTTCAATATCCTCCTCGGGGATGACAAATTCTTTGTTCTCGTTCACTCGAACCGCGATGCCTTTGGATGTCTTTACGACGATACCTACGTAGACTTCGCCGCTGCGAGTTAGAACCTTCTTAGTCGCATATTGGTCGCTAATGACATGCGATGGGAACAAGATCGATTCGATTGCCTCGTTTCGCGTGAAGCGACGATTGAGACTGGTGAGGTCGGGACCGTAGCCACCTCCCTGACCGTTCATCTTATGGCAGGCGCTGCAGCGGGCTTTCGCGTAGACATCTCCTCCACGTTCGACCGATCCCGTTTTTCCTTGTTCGCCGTTCAGGAATTGGTCCAAAAAGGAGAGGGACCAGCGAGGCTGAGCGGTTTCTGAGGGAAGTACGGCGGCGGGGGTGTTCGGGTATTGATGCTCGAACCAAGATTGCCATCCGGACATCGCCGTTGCATTTTCTCGATTCGATGGAATCTCGGGGGTTTCGCCAGTCCAGTACTCAAGAAGCTTGAGAGTAGGGGATGGATCTTGGTTGGCCTCGATCAACCGGCACCCTTGCAGAATGGTTTGACGGATGGCTTCTGGGTCCTCGGTGGCGGCATCGATCGCCTGGAGTGCTTTGCAGACATCGGGCACCGCGAATAAATCGAGTACTCCCATGGAGCGGACCAAGTAATCCCAATTGGCTTCATCAGGACGTTGAGACATGGCCAAAGCGATCGAGGCGCGACGATCAGGGCTCTTGCGCCAGCGTTGTCTCAAATGTTCCATAGCCGACGGCTCGTCTTGTTGGGACAGAATCGCTGTGATGCCCGTTTTCAATCGCTTGAATACATCGGCTTCCAGCCCTGCTCGATCGATCGAAGTGTCCAGTTTCTTGAGCGTTTCGATTTGCTCTTTCGTGAGCTGATCTGGAATTTTGTACAGAGCGGACAGGGCAGCGTTCGGGTAGCGTTCGCCTAGTTCTAGGATTTGCAGTGCTTCATGCTGTGTCAGAAACTTGGACATCGCTTCCGATGTCTTCATGACATACAGCGGATAGGAACCACCGGTTTTTTCTTGGAGGCAGGACTCGAGGAATTGCAACACGGTCATGCGTTCGGCCGATGTCCATTCGTGCTCGATCATCGGCAAATGCATCGCGACCAGCATGCGATCGGCAATGGGGTTGTCCGTCTTCAGGTAAGCCACCCCTTCGGCCACGAGATCGCTTTGCAGGAATGTTGCCAACCGGATCAATTCCCCATTGATGGTCGAGTTGCCGGTGGGGAATTCCTGTTCGACAAATTGCTTCAAATTCGCATAGTCTCGTGGATTTGCTTTGGTCACGTGCAATGCGACTTGAATCGCTCGAAGCAGATCGAGGAACTCGGAATCGCTGACGAAACCGCGCGCGGACCTAAGCATCGATCGGACGACCAATTCGCAGCTATCGGGTTCGCGATCAATCGCAATAAATGCAAGGGCTGCGTTGATTGCGACCCTGGGATTGGAGTCCTGGAGCAAGTCGCGCCACTGGGCCGTCGGCACATTGCCGATTAGACGTCGCGCGAGGAAGCGATCCTCGCGACTGTCGCTGCCCAGCATCGGTTGCAATTCCGAAGGATCGCATATGGCCCCTGTACGGATCAGCGCTTCGCAGGCCGCAGCGCGCGCGATCGGCGAGGTATCCTGCAACATGTTTTTGAGACGACGCTTGGCGATGTCATCTTCGGGATGAAGTCCCATCAGGCGGGCGGCCTTGGCCCGCACTTGTTCATTCGCGGTGGTCGATAGTTCAACCAACATTTCGGAGGTTGGAACAGGTCCAAGCAATTGCATCAAGTCGATGGCTTGCAAGCGGTATTTGGCGGGATTGTCCTCGCTGAACGCGACACCGAGAACCTGCTCATCCCAGCCTTCGCCCAGCTCTCG
>Ga0194055_10000592_pt1 | contig 29255 bp, 21 predicted proteins | sample SepL449m_MetaG_FD_155482 | JGI IMG/M metagenome (GOLD analysis project Ga0194055, IMG submission 155482) | Anoxic zone freshwater microbial communities from boreal shield lake in IISD Experimental Lakes Area, Ontario, Canada - Sep2016-L442-9m | ecosystem: Environmental > Aquatic > Freshwater >... | reverse complement strand
TTTGCGCGCGAACTCGGCCTGGCTGCCGCCGACGAAATTCCAGTGGTCGGCGTACTTGGCCGTGATCCGCAGGGTCCGCTTCTCGCCATTGCCGCCGATGCAGATCGGGGGGTGCGGCTTCTGCGGTCCTTTGGGCTCGTTGCGGGCCGCAGTCAGCTGGTAGAACCTGCCCTGAAAATCGAAGCAGTCGGTGGTCTCGTGGCTCAGTAACCCGATCAGCACCTGACAGGCTTCCTCGAAGCGGTCGAACCTCTCACGCAGAGTGCCTAATTCGATGCCGTAGGCACCGGACTCCTCCTCGTTCCAGCCGGCGCCGATCCCGAGTTCCAGCCGCCCGCCGGAAATGATGTCAAGGGCCGCAGCCATATTCGCGAGCACCGCAGGGTGACGGTAATGGATCCCGGTGACCAGCGTTCCCAGCCGCAATCGGGTGGTGGCCTGCGCAAGGGCGGTCGTCGTGGTCCAGCCCTCCAGGCACGGCCCGGTCGAGTCGGAGAAGATCGGGTAGAAGTGGTCGAACGTCCAGCCGGACTCGAAAACGTCGATATCGTCGGCGGCCTGCCACACCGCGAGCATGTCGGCCCAGGTGGTGTTCTGCGGTGAGGTCTTGAAGGCGAAGCGCACCGAATCAGCCTAATCACCCCGCACTTCTTAATCCGGCTTGTGGTGTTGCCGGCAAACTCCTGCGATAGGTGTGGGACCTGGCGTGATGCCGCTCGCCGGCAGGCCCCCGTTGGCCGCGTCGAAGTGTCGCGCCGATCCCGCACGCCAGACTTGCTGGCCCCGCTCTATCACTCACGCGGAAGTGAATTGACGCACGTCACAGCCGTGGACATACTGGTTCGATGGCGGCGAGCGGCGGCGGATCGATTAGCGAGCGCGAGCTCGTCGAGTCCGTCCTGAGGGATCTCGCCGAGGCCGCTGACCGCTGGGAGGCGCTCGTCGCCCAAGCCGAAACGGTCACCTACAGCGTCGACATGGGCGATATTCGGGTGGTGGCGAATTCCGATGGCAAACTCGTCGACCTGGTTTTGGCTCCGGGGATCACGGCCGACTACACCCACGGGGAGTTGGCCGGCCGATTGAACACGGCATTCGCCGCCCTCCGCGCCGAGGTCGAAGACGATTATCTCGATCGCTACGGTGGTGAGCTGGAGTGAGCGTCCGCCCCGTTGGGACTCCCTACCGTCCGGCTTCGGGAGGACAGCCACCGTGCCACTTAATCTGAGCAACAGGGACCAGAATTCGGGACACCTGTTCTATAACCGTCGTCTGCGGGCCGCGATCACCCGGTTCTCGGTGCGGATGAAGCATGACGACCGCAAGCAGCATGCCGCCCTCGCGCTCTCCCTGGTTTTCGTACTGCTCGGCTGTGCGTGGATGGCCCTGCTGAACGTGATGAAGCCGGCCGGGATCGTCGGTGAGTCGGCGATCGTCGGGAACCGTGACACCGGGGCGCTGTACGCCCGCATCGACGGACGGCTCTATCCGGCGCTCAACCTCACCTCGGCCCGCCTGGCGACCGGTAGCGCGGGATCGCCGACCTGGGTGAAGTCCACCGAGATCAGCAAGTACCCGACCGGCCCGATCATCGGCATCGCCGGAATCCCCGACGACCTGGCGATCTCGGGCAACGCCGTCTCGGCGTGGGCGGTCTGCGACACCGCGCCCGGTCGCGGCAGCGGGGACGCGACCGTCGTCACCGCTATCGCCGGCGAGTTGTCCGGCGACCGCGGTGAGGCGATGAAGCCCGAGCAGGCTCTGCTGGCGACCCACCGCGGCACGACCTACCTGGTGTGGGACGGCAAGCGAAGCAAGATCGACCCGGCCGATCGTGCCGTCACGTTCAATCTCGGCCTGGATCCCGCCGCCGTCCGGCCCATCGAGATGTCGAATGCCCTGTATGACGCGGCCGGCCACCGAGCCCCTGGTCGTTCCGCCGGTGCCGGAAGCCGGGACGCCGTCGCGCCTGTTGCCCGGATCGGTCGTGGGCCGCGTGCTGGAGACGCAGGACGCCGGCGGTCAGGTGAACGGTTTCTACGTCCTGCTGCCCAACGGGGTTCAGAAGGTGACGGCATTCGTCGCCGACCTGCTCCGGACAGCGGACAGCCAGGGTGCGACGACCCCGCAACTGATCTCGCCGGACAAGCTGGTCGATATTCCCGAAGTCCAGGTTCTCAACACCGGCTTCTACCCGAACAGCAAGCTGCAGTTCATCGATCCGGACGCCAACCCGGTCACCTGCGTCAGTTGGAAGAAGCAGGCCACCGACCCGCAGGCCACCATCACCGTCGTCAACGGACGGGGCCTTCCCACGCCGCCGGGCCTGGACTCGCACATCGTCACCCTCGTTCGCGACGCCCGCGATGTCGAGTCGGTGGAGGCCCAGCACACCCTGATGATTCCCGGCGCAGCGAACTTCGTCACCACGACGGGCGGCGGCGTCACCTCCGACACCCGGGAGAGCCTCTACTGGGTGTCGCCCCAGGGCGTCCGGTACGGCATCGAGTGGGAGCAGAACACGTTGCAGGCGTTAGGCATTGACCCGCAGCGGGCGCTCCAGGCGCCGTGGCCGATTGTGCGCACGTTCGCGGCTGGGCCACCGATCAGCAAGGCCAACGCTCTGCTCGCCAGGGACACCATCAGCCCCGCCGGGCAAGCGGCACAAGTCGTTCCATCGCAATCGAACCCGGGAGGGTAGGCGTGTCCAAGAAAGGTTTCGTCCGCGGCCCGCGCACGTCGGCACCGACGGTCACGCCGGTCCGGGTGATGGTCAATCCGCCGCTGGCCCTTCCGGAGCGCGAGCCTCGCAATATTCTCCTGATGATCGCCGCCCCTGCGCTCCTGGTCGGCATCATCGGCACTCTGGTCGTGATGTACACCTCGGGCGTCCGCTCCCTGCAGTCGGGCTTCTTCCCGATGGTCGGGCTGGTCGGGTTCGGGGCGCTGATGTTCAGCGGCCGGTTCGGCCGGGGACGCCGGATCAGTTGGGGCGAGCAGGAGAAGCAGCGCCGCATCTACCTGCGTCAGCTCGACGAGGACCGCGACGAAGTTCAGAAAGCGGCCATGCAGCAGCGCCGCAGCCAACTGCATGTCCACGGCGATCCACGCCACCTCGACACCATCATCGGCGGCCCCCGGATGTGGGAGCGCCGGCCCACCGATCCGGACTTTCTGGACGTCCGGCTCGGCATCGGCGTGCAGTCGACCGCCGACTCGGCGGTGTCGCTGCAGTGGCCCGATGTGCCCGTGGGCGAGGAACTGGAGCCGGTCACCGGGCGGGCACTGCGGGATTTCATCCTGGAGCAGAGCAAGATTCGCGACATCGGCAAGGTGCTGAGCCTGCGGTCACGGCCGGGATTCAGCTTCGTCGGCGACGACACGGAGGACCTGCACTCGCTGGCCCGGGCGGTGCTGTGCTCGCTGGCGGTGTACCAGGCCCCCAGTGATCTCAAGCTGATGGTGGTCACTCGCAATCCCGAGCGATGGTCCTGGATGGTGTGGTTGCCGCACAACCACCATGACGAGATGTTCGACGCATGCGGCTTGCGCCGCCTCGTGTTCACCTCTCCGGGTGAACTGGAACAGGCGCTCGACGCCGAACTGCACCGCAAGGGACGCGGACCGTGGGCGCCCCCCAGCGGGTCGAGCCCCACGACGACCCTCTCGACGATGGAGGCCGACAGCGGCTCCGCTCTCGGGCCGCACTGGGTCATCGTCGACGACAACGTCGGCACCCCGGAGCAGTGGGAGGTGGTGACCGGTCAAAAGGGAATGGCGGGTATCACCGTCCTGCGACTGGCGACCCGGCCCGGCGAGGGTGTTGGGTTCTCCCACCCCGACGAGCGTTTCGAACTGCGAGAGGGCAGGCTGCGCCACCGCGACGCTTTCTACGCCGTTGCCGACATGCTCCCGGAGAGCACGGCCAACCGGTACGCGCGGGCGCTGGCGCGATGGTCGCCGATGTCGGCCGGCGAGCTTTCGGCAACCGACAGCCAGGGCGGAGAGTTGTTGCGGGCCTTGGGGATCACCGACCCTCGCCGATTGGATGTCGACCGGCTGTGGGCCGACAGCCGCGGCCGCGGTGACTCACGATGGGCGATGGTGCCGGTCGGGGTCAAGCCCGGCGGCGAAATGCAGAACATCATCCTGCGAGCCAAGGACTTCGGCGGCTATGGATTCCACTCGGTGGTCATCGGAACGTCCGGCTCGGGCAAGTCGGAGTACTTCCTGTCGCTGTGCAACGGCATCGCGCTGACGCACTCGCCCGAGGCCTTCATCGTCATCTTCGTCGACATGAAGTTCGAGTCGGCCGCCCAGGATCTCGAAGGACTGCCGCACGTCGCGGGTTCGCTGTCCAACCTCGGCAAGGACGACCGGCACCTCGCCGAACGGATGCGCAAGGCCATCGACGGCGAAATGGCCCGCCGCTATTCGCTTTTCAAAGAGGCCGGTGCCCGCGACGCCAATGAGTACGAGGAGATGCGGCTGGCCGGCCGGGATCTCGAACCGGTACCCATCCTTCTGGTCATCATCGACGAGTACCTGGAGCTCTTCCATAACCATCCCGAGTGGATTGACCTCGTCATCCACATCGGCCAGGAGGGCCGTGGCTGTAACGTCTTTTTCACCCTGGGTGGTCAACGGCTGGATCTGTCGTCGCTCAGTAAAGTCAAGAGCAACATCGCTTTTCGCGTCGCACTACGGGCGGAGACGGCCGAGGACTCTCGCGATGTCATCGGCAGCGACGCTGCGCTGCACCTGCCGTCCAAAGAGAACGGGTACGCACTTCTCAAAGTGGGCCCGCGCGAACTCGAGCAGTTCCGCTGCTTCTACGTGTCGGCGCCTTTCGTCGTTCCCAAGAGGGTGACGAACGTCGACAAGACGATCTCGGTCAGTTTCAACGAGCCGCGCTCACTGACCTGGGAGTACCAACCGCTGAATGATTCGGACAGCTCCGCGTTGCAGGTTGCCGACGAGCCTGACGAGGCTGACGAATTCCTCTATCACGCAGACGGTTTCAAGCGTAAGAAGCTGCTCGACGTGATTCGCGAGTCGTTGCTGTCTCACCCGGCTCGCCCTCCGCACCAGATCTGGCTGCCGCCGCTGGAGGTGAGCGCGAGCGCCGACGCGCTGGTCCAGATGTGGCGAGGCCGGCCATGGTGGGACAGCTACGGCGAGAACCCCGGGCTGGTCTTCCCGGTCGGCATCGAGGACTTCCCCGAGGAGCACGCCCAGCGCGTGCACGTGATGGACCTTGAGATGGACAACTGCATGGTGGTGGCCACCGCGCAGCGCGGGAAATCCACCACGCTGATGACGCTGATGACCTCCGCGGCGCTGATGTACCGACCGGAGCGAGTCACGTTCTTCTGCATCGGCGCCTCGCTGTACCCGGTCGAGGACTACCCGCATGTGGCCGGCGTCGTCAGCGTCACCGACGTGGAGGGGGTGTCCCGCACCATCTCGACGATCGAGGGCCTGATCCGGGCGCGGGAGGGGTCCTTCAAGCGCTATCAGATCGACATCGCCGAGTTCCGCGAGCGCCGATTCGGCGCGTTGGCCGGCGGCGCGACCGACCCCGAGGACAAATTCGGCGACGTCTTCCTGGTGATCGACAACTTCGGCGATCTCTACGAAAAAGACAGCGGCCTCGGTGACCGCGCCATCGCCATTGCGCGCCAGGGTCTTTCCTACGGTGTGCACGTGATGACCAGTGCCAGCGGCTGGCTTGTGGGCCAGAAGCAGGCATTGCTCAACGTCGTCAACGCGCGTATTCAGTTGCGTCTGAGCAATCCTGATGAAAGCCAGATGGGTTCGGGGATGGATCACCGGCGCGCGGCGCGCCAGACCCTGGACCGGCCCGGGTTCGGCGTCACCCGCACAGCGCATGAACTCCTCGTCGGGGTACCGGAGATCGTCGGTCCGGACGGCAACCGCGTCACCACCCGCCAGGTCGGCGGGATCATCGCCGCCCAGACCGGTGCCGGCAAGGTCGAGACATTGGCACGGCTGCCCGAGCGCATCGCGCTGTGGGAGATCCTCGGCCGCTACGACGCGCAAGACCCGGCGGCGGATCCGTTCGACATCCCGTTCGCGATTGGGGAGAGCGCGCTGCAGCCCGTCGTGCTGCCGACCCGTCAGGTCCCCAACCTTCTCGTGGTCGGCCGGCAGGGCTGCGGCAAGACGTCCGCACTGGCCGCGATCGGACAGGCGCTCACCGCGCGGTTGTCGCCGGAGGACGCTCAGATCACCATTATCGACCCGAAGACGAGCCTGATCGGCCAGATCCCCGAGAACAATGTGCGGGCTTACGCGTACACCGCCGACGACATCGATCGGGTGCTGGCCGAGATCGCAGCGATCATGGCCGAACGGCTGCCACCGTCGGGCCTGACGCAGGAGGAGCTGCTCGCCTGGCGCGGTTGGTCGGGACCGCACCACTACGTGATCATCGATGACGAGCACGAGCTGCGGCCGAACGGCGTGATCGGCAAGCCCGCGGCGACCGCACCGCTGTGGAACCTCATGGAGCGCGGTCGTGAGGTCGGACTGCACGTGATCGCCAGCCGGCTGCCCGGGAACTGGGCGGGCGTCTCGGCGATGAGCCCGTTCCTCCAGAAGATGACCGGCTCGCGTGCGCCGACGCTGTTCATGGACAACGATCCGCAGTCGGTCAAGGTGTTTGCGAGGACCAGCGCACAGCAGCTCCCGCCGGGACGCGGCGTGCTGGTCGGCAATGACGGCGTGATGGAAGGCGTGCTGGTCGGCTACCCGGAAAAGCCACGAGCGTGAATGTTTGCTGAGTGTGACGTAACCCGACTCGACAGACCACACCAGCGTATATAAACTACTTCGCAGAGCGTTAACTCAAGGGGGTTGACGCAGGGAGGTTTACTGATGGTTTTCAACATCAACACCGCTACAGTCGCCGGCTCTGCCGCGGCCGAGACGGGCATCAGCGCCGAGGTCGGTGCGGCCGCCGCAGGCGCGTCGGCCCCGTTGCTGATGGTGATGCCGATGGGTGCTGATCTGGACTCGATAACGTTCGCCGCAGCCCTCAACGCAGCCGGCGCGGCGTACATCGCCTCGGCCGGTGAGCACGCGGCCAGCCGCGGCATGTTCGCGGGTGCGCAGGGCTTGTCGGCGGCGACCTCGGCCGTGACCGAAGTCATCCGCGACGCCGAACTGTCTATCTGACGAGACGGCTGACCCACCATGCCGGATCCTTCATGGCCGTCGCTACCACCCGAAGTCAACTACCTCAGGTTGGCGGGGCCGGGGGCGACGGGTACGGGGACAACGCTCGCCAACGCGGCTGCCTGGCAGGCATTGGTCGCGAGTAACGAGGCGGCGGCGTCCGTCTCGTCGGCCAACACGGCGGCGACGGCACTCGATTTCGAGGGCCTGGCCGGCACGGCGTCGGCCACGACCGCGACGGAGATGAACGCCTCACTGCACCTGCTGGCCGGGTGGGCTCAGGAGAAAGCCCCGATCGCGACGAGCGCTGCCTCGGCCTACGAGACTGCCGTCTCGGCGATGATTCCGGCCGAGGTCGCGGCGGCCAACCGCACGGCACAGGCCGCCGACGTCGCGATGAACCCCCTTGTTCTCGGCGCGTTGACGCCCGCCATCGTGGCGCTGGACACGCAATACTTCGGCGAGTTCTGGCCGCAGAACGCCAGCGCCGGAGCGGCGTACGGAACCGCCCTGGCGGCACTGGTGCCGGCGTTGGCGGTACCACCTCCGGTGACGCCCCCCGGTGCCAATCCCGCCGCGCCGGCCGGGTCCGCCGCTTCTGTCGCGGAGGCTGCCGGTGAGACGACGGGCCAGGAGGCCTTGAAACAGACGAGCGATGCCGCCAGAATGCTCACGGGCGGGGCCGGCGGTTCGACCGAACAGATCGGCCAGATGGCCTCGACGATGATGCAGCCACTGCAATCAGCGATGCAGCCCCTCATGGGGATGTTCCAGGCTCCCATGCAGGCTTTCCAAAGCCTGTCCAGCTTGCCGCAGTCGATGATGGGCCAGCTGGGCGGCCTGTCGCAGGCTGCGACATCCTCCGAAGCGCAGATCCCGTCCGCGATGCTGGCGGCTGCCGGAGGTCCGGGAGCGGGTCTGGTGGGCGCCGCCGGAAGTGTCGGAGCCGGGGCCGGTGCCGGCGCCGGAGGTGCTGCAGCTGGTATCGGCGGTGCGGTCGGGGCCGGTGCGGGCGGACTCGGTGGGGGCGTTGGAGCTCCGGCCGCCGCGCTGACCAGCTTCACCAGGCCGGTGAGCAGTTTTGGTCCGGAAGGCGCTGGTCGGCCGGCTGGACTGCCGACCGGGCTGCTCAGTGCCTCGGAATTGCGCGGACCTACGACATCCGGTGCCGGCGGTCCGATGCCGATCTCCCCCGCTCAGGCGGGCATGCTCGGCCACGGTAAGGGTGAGAACGCCAAGGACGACGTCTCGCTCGCCCGCATCGTCCTTCCCTCCGACCGGGCAACCCCCGCGTCGGCGGTGTAGCAAAGCAGAGAGTCCCAGGGGGTGTATTCGATTCGGTTTGCCACAGGGTGAAGTGACAACGGTTTGTCAGCCTCTGATACTTCACAAAGCTTCCCCTCCGGGGACTAACCACAACTCTCACTAGCAAAGGAAGAAAAGTCATGGCACTCGTTGTCACCCCCGATGTTCTGCGGAGCACGCAGCAGGCCATCGAATCAGCTCTCCAGCACGCCACCGCTATCGCGCAGAACTACGTGAGCACCCACGAAGGCATCGGCGCCGCGTGGCAGGGCGGGGCCCAGGGCGCTTCGGTCAACTCCGCCGTCCAGATCAACCACGACCTGCAGCAGATCATCTCGGGTGGGACTCGGCTGGCCCACGGCCTCGGCCAGGCCGCATCGCTCATGGAAGCCCATGAGGAAGAGTCCGCGCACACCTTGACCAGCTTCGCCGGCTAACGGCTTAGCCAACTAACGACAAAGACCCACCGACCCTTAGAAGGGAACTTTCATGGACCAGATCACGTACAACCACGGCATGGTGTCCGACCTTGCCTCGGATGTCGGCCAGAGCGCCGCGCAGCTGATGGAGATGCACGACGACATCCAGCAGCGCACCAATGCCATTGCCGACTTCTTCGAGGGCAAGGCCGGCACGGCGTTCCACGAGGCGCAGATGCAGATGCTGCACGGCTTCGAGGGACTCATCCAGACGGTGAGCCAGCACGGCTCCACGATCCAGAACGTCAACGAGCACGCGGCGATGACCGACAGCATGATGGCCCAGGGCTTCGGCGCCTGAGCTGATCGGCTGTTCCAGGTAACTTAAGTGATGGTCAGCCGGTGGGGCGCACGCCTGTGCGCCCCACCGGCTGCGTTTGGGGGAAGACATGTTGACGACGACTCTTGACGGCCTGTGGGTGCTTCAGGTACTCACCGGGATCGAGGTGCTCGCGCCGGAGCTCGGCCTGCGTCCCCATCTGCCCAGCGTCGAGACGCCGCAGATGGCGCTGGCGAATCCCATCGCGGAGGAACTCCGCTCCGCCGGCGTGATCGACGAAGCCGGCAGCGTTGATCAGACCGTTCTGGAGTGGCTCACCGTGCTCTCCCGACGAGACGTTGCGTTATTGATCTACGCGCAAACGCCGGTCGGGGCCACCGAATCGGAGCGTGCGCTGTTGGCCCGCTTCGCGCAGTGGTGGGTGAGCTTCGAACGGACCGGCCCGGTTGTCCGGCTCAGCGGTATCGGCACCGCCAACAACGAGCAAACGGCTGGGATGTTGATCAGCTCCGAGGTCGAGCGGCTATGCGGACAACTCGCGCCGGCGCCACTCAAGCCCGTGACCCTTGACGTCGACGAACTGCTCGCCGCTGTCCGGGCAAGCGGTGATCTGCGATCCTTTCTCCTCGAGCAGCGCCTCGACAGCGATCAAGTCTCCATGCTGACGCTGGCGTCCGACCCTCAACGCTCCGCGCAGGCATCGGTTGTCGCGATACAGTCCGGCGTAGCGGCCGGGCCTTCGCGCAACCACATCGAATCGGGTGCGGTGACCATCATCGACACCCCGCAGGGCCGGCTGGTGTCGGAGCACGTCAAGCGCGGTGGGAGGTCTTGGATGATCGTCAGTCCCGGCGCCTCGGGGAACATCGCGACCGCGGTCCTGACCATGATGCGGGCGCTGCCGGCGCGCGAGGACTGGTTCTCCTACCGAAAGGTTGTCTAGGTGACGAACCCCTGGAACGAGCCGGTCCGCTTCACGGACCCGCACATTCCCGTCCAGCGGGAAGGCGGCCCGGCGCAACACCCCAGTGTCTCCGACTCGGTGTCGGGGACCCTTCGTATCTCGGACATGGTCACCCCGCGGAAAATCCCGCCGGGTTCGGGGTGGCGACGGGCTGTCTACGCCATGTCGGCGAAGACCATCAACCCCGGCGAATCCCCTGCCGAGCGGCACTACCGCGAACTTCGCGAACGAATCCGCCGGCACATCCGCAAGCAGTACGTAATCGCCTTCGTGTCAGGCAAGGGCGGCGTTGGGAAGACGACGATGACCGCCTGTATCGGCGGCGTTTTCCGGGAATGCCGGCCGGAGAACGTTGTGGCGATCGATGCCGCACCCGGCTTCGGCACCCTCGCGGGCCGGATCGACGAGGCTCCTCCGGGTGACTATGCGGCCGTCCTCAACGATGCTGACGTGCAGGGCTACGCCGACATCCGGGAGCATTTGGGGCAGAACGCGATCGGGCTCGATGTGCTGTCTGGGAACCGCGCCTCCGACCAGCCCCGTCCGCTGTTGCCGGCGATGTTCACCGGGGTGCTGTCCCGACTCCGCCGGACCCACAACGTCATCCTGGTTGACACCTCCGATGATCTGGAGCATCCGGTGATGCAGGCGGTCCTCGACTCCTGCGACACCCTGGTCTTCGTCTCTGGACTGACCGCGGACACCTCGCTGCCGGTAACCCGTGCCATAGATCTATTGCGCGCCATGGGGTATCACGAGCTCGTCTCGCGCAGCATGGTGATCATCAACGACAGCCGCAACGGCTATGACAAGGACGCGCGGGATTACCTCACCGAGCGGTTCAGTCAGTCCGGGGCGACCGTCGAGTTCATGCCCTTCGACCCGCACCTGGCCAAGGGCGGGATCATCGACACCACCAATGAGCTTCAGAAGAAGACCCGGTTGCGTCTGTTCGAAATCACCGCGGCTCTCGCCGACAAGTACGTTCCCGATGCGGATAGGCCGCGCTGATGCCCACAGTGTCGTTTCCGGCCCGATGCGCCGTCGCCGTCATTTGCGGCGAAAACCTTGTCTCACAGGTGTATCCCGCCTCGGTCCCGGTGGAAGTCTTCCTGGACAACATCGTCGAGTTGCTCAACCACGATCTGAAGAGGCGCGGCGCCCCGGCGTTGGATTCCGGGATCGCCTACGAGTTGCAGCGCGCGAACGGCACCCGCCTCGACTCGACCAAGACCCTCGACGAGCTCGGAATCGAAGACGGCGACACACTTGTGCTCGTTCCGGCCGAGCGCGGCGATTCCTTTGAGCCGCAATACGAATCGCTCTCCACCGGACTCGCCCGCGTTGGCAAGAGGCTGTTCGCCCCGGTGACGGCGCAGACCGCTGTCACCACGTCGCTGGCAATTCTCGGAATGGTCGCCCTGACTCTGGTGGGGCTGACTGTTCGCACGCGGTTGCACACCGATTCGTGGCTGACGGCCATGCCTGCGCTGGCCCTCGGTGCTGCTCTCGGCTTCGGAGCGTTCTCGGTCTGGCGCGGTTGGCCGGACTACTGGCGGCTCTACTCGGGGCTGGCCGGGCTGGCGGTTCCGCTTCTCGCGACCGCCTTCGCGGCGGCGGCCCCCGGCAAAGTCGGCGCCGCGCATGTCTTCATCGCGGCGCTGACGGTGGCCGTGCTGGCATCAGCGGTGGTCGCCCTCACCGGGCGCTTCGTCAGCATCACAGCAACGGTGGTAACGCTGTGCGCGATCGGCGGAGTGCTGGGCGCGGTCCGCATGTGGCAGGCGGTACCGGGCCAGCGGCTCGGAATGTGCACGTTGATCGGCCTGCTGTTCCTGGTCACCATCGGCCCGACGATTGCGCTGTGGGTAGCGCGGATCCGTCCGCCGCACTTTGGTTCCATTACCGGGCGTGATGTGTTCCGGCGCAGCGACGGGATGCCGGTCGACGCCGTGGCGCCCGTTGACGACGAGACCGAGGACGAGCCGAATCCAGACGCGACGCCGCGCGGTGCTGTGATCGCCGGGTCAGCGCGGCGGGCCAACCACGTGCTCACCGGAATCTGTGTCGCAGCGGCCATCGCGCTGCCGGTGGCGGTCTGGGCGACCCTGATGCCGGGCCAGCCCAAGGCCACGGCGGCGGCGGTGCTGGCCGGGCTGTTCGTGGTGATATTCGTCAGCCGGGGTCGGGCTTTCGCCGACCGCCGGCAGGCCGTCGCGCTGGTGTGCGGCGCGGCGGCTGCGTTGTGCAGCGGGGTCACCCGCTATGTACTCAGCGGCACCGGTCAGTCGGTGACGCCGCTGCTGTGGGGCAGTCTGCTGCTGGCGGCTTTTGCCGCCGCCGGTCTTGCGGCTGCTTTGCTGGTCCCAGTCACCCGGTTCACGCCCCTGGTTCGCATGGTCGCCGAATGGCTGGAGTTGGCCGCTATCGTGGCGGCGCTCCCGCTGGCCGCGTGGATCGGCGGATTGTTCAACTGGGTGCGAATGCGATGAAGCTCCGCGGCGGCAGCCGTACGGTCGCGGCCACGACTGTGGTTGTGCTGACGGCGATGATGTCCAACGCGCCGAACGCCATGGCGATCCAACCACCGTCCGTCGACCCGGCGGCAGTGCCGCACAACGGCGCCCCGGGACCGGAACAGCCCATGCGGCAGAGCAACATCTGCGCTCGGGCGATCACGATCGCCGAACCGAAGATCGGAGAGCCTGCACCGGGTTTCGCGATGCTCAACGTCAGCAAGGCCTGGCAGTACTCGACGGGTAACGGGGTCACCGTCGCCGTCGTCGACACGGGAGTCAATCCCAGCCTGCGGTTGCCCGTCGTCCCGGGCGGGGACTACATCATGGGCGGTGACGGACTCACCGACTGCGATGCCCATGGAACAATCGTCGCCTCGCTGATCGCTGCCGCGCCGCAAGGGACACCGATGCCGCCGCCAATGCCGGCAAAACCCGCCTTCCCCCCTCCCGAGGGTGCGGCCCCGGTACGTTCTGGGCCGCCGCCTCCTGGTAGCCCCGAACCGCCGCCCGCCGCGCCGGGTGCGACGCCCGGCCAGAGCCCTGGGCCGGCACCGTCACCGGCACCCCAGGATGGAGGGCCTCCACCGGCCGCCGGGGCGCCACCGGCCGAAGCCCCGCCTGAAGCCTCGGCTGAGCCGCCTGCCGGAGAGCAACCGCCTCCACCTCCGCCCCCGGAGGCGCCGCCGGCCCCGCCGCACGATGCTCCGGCCAACGCGCCGGCCGACCCGAACGGCCCGGACAATCCAGAGGTCCCGCCGCCGCCCCCTGGTGCCCCCGACGGCGTCGCCGGGGTGGCCCCGCACGCCACCGTGCTGTCCATCCGGCAGTCGTCGCGTGCCTACGAGCCGTCGACCTACGGCGGCGGTGACTTCGAAGCCCGGCGCAAGGCCGGGACCGTCTCCACACTGGCCAGCGCCATCGTGCACGCCGCGGACGTCGGCGCAAAAGTGATCAACGTCAGCGTCACGGCGTGCGTTTCGGCAGCCGACCCGCTGGACCAGCGTGCCCTCGGCGCCGCGGTCTGGTACGCGGCGACGCAGAAGGACGCCGTCGTGGTGGCCGCCGCCGGCAACGAAGGGGAGGACGGCTGCGCCCAGAACCCGGCGTTCGATCCGTTGAACACCGATGACCCGCGCGATTGGCGCCACGTCAAGACGGTGTCATCGCCGTCGTGGTTCAGCGACTACGTGTTGTCGGTCGGCGCCGTCGACGACACCGGCGCGCCGCTGGCCAACAGCCTTTCCGGGCCCTGGGTCGGTGTGGCAGCGCCCGGCATCGGCATCATGGGTCTTTCTCCCCAGACCGGCGGACCGGTCAACGCCTATCCCGGGATCCGGCCCGGAGAGAAGAACATTCCATTCTGGGGCACGAGTTTTGCCGCGGCTTATGTCAGCGGCGTAGCCGCCCTGGTCCGGGCGAAGTATCCGAATCTGACCGCGCACCAGGTGATCACCCGAATCCAGCAGACTGCGCACAACCCACCTCGGGGCGTCGACAATCAGGTCGGCTACGGCGTCGTGGATCCGGTGGCCGCGCTGACATTCGACGTGCCGCCCGGCGACCGGGTCGCGCCGGACTCGGCCACCCGAATCCTGACGCCGCCACCGGCGGCGCCGCCGCCGGATAACCGCGCTCGCACCATTGCGCTGGCGTTTGCCGGCATCGTGGTGGCCGCGGTGACGATGACGGCGATCGTTGCGCGTGCACGGAGGGCCCGATGAAAGACATCATTCGACTCGCTGTCGTCGCCGGTGTGTTCATCCTCGGCGTACTCGGTTGGGCCGCCGGCGGATACATCGGCGCGGTGATCGGCCTGGTGCTCGGGGTGGTTTTGCTGGTGGTGCCGTGGCGAGGTCAGCCCCTATGGTCGTGGCTCGATCTGTATCTGCGTCGCAACCGCAAGATGGAGCTGACTGAGCCGCTGACGGTCGCCAACGACCGGTCCGGCGGTGGCGTGCGCTATCAGGACGATGTGGCTATCGCTGCGGTGCACGTACTCGGCAAGCACCACCAACCGACCTACTTCACCGGCTCGACGGGGACCCTGACGGCGGACACCTTCGAGATCGGCGGGCTGTTCCCGCTGATGCGCCAAAGTCTCGGGCTGACCATCGAATCGATGAGCGTCATCAGCGTGGGTGCCCGCCGGCGTAGCACCGGTGACTACCCGCGGGTTTACGACACGCTGATCGGGACGCCGCCGTACGCCGGCCAGCGCGAAACCTGGCTGGTTCTTCGGATCCGCGCGCTGGACAACGGTGACGCGCTGCGCTGGCGCTCGACGGTGGGGACCGCTGCGTTGGCCGCAGCACAGCGCATCGCGGCTACGTTGCGCTGCAGGGGAATTCGCGCTCGGGTCGCCACTGCCAGCGATATCGTCGAGCTGGAGCGTCGAGTCGGGCGCGCTGGGCTTGAGCCGCACAACCGGCGCTGGAACAGCGTCCGCGGTGACGTCGGCTGGCTGACCACCTATGCCTATCGCCCGTCTGACATCACCACCGAAAACCTAGCCCAGGCGTGGTCGTTGCGCGTTGACGGCGTCGTCCAGAACATCACGCTCTATCCCGACGGCACGGCATCCGGTGCGGTGACGGTCCGGACGGCACAGCCGCCTACCACGCCGCCCGCGGTTCTACTCAGACCGTTGGAAGGTGAACAGCCGCAAGCACTTGCAGCCGCCCTCTGCGGCCCCCGCCCAGAACTTCGGGGTGTGCGCCGCGGACCGCTGCCGGCGCCGGTGGTCATGGCAGTCGGTCCGTCGGGCGTCTTGCTGGGTAAGACCATGGGCGGCGACCGCCTGTTGTTGCCCTTGAGTGACCCCAGCGAGCAGACCCGCGTGCACATCGCCGCGGAGGACGCCATAGCGAAGCGGCTGATCATCCGGGCGGCCGGAGCCGGAGACCGGATCACCGTCCACACCAACAACCTTGAACGCTGGGAGTCCGTTCGCATGCCGCACATCGCGGTGATCGAGCATCCGCGGCCGGCGGGCGGTACGACCGTCAGCGTGATCGACGGCACCGTGCCGCCGGCGCCGCGCCCTGCCACCGTGATTTCCGTCGTATCCCCTGGTACGCCGGCGCGCATTCCGGCCGACATCGTCATCACGCAGACCGGACCGGCGACCATCGCCGTCGTCGCCGCCGGCGAACGCTACGACGCGGAGGTGGAGTTCTTCAGGGCAGAGAACCGCTACATCACCCGCGAATCGATAGCGTTCGACGCCGAACTGGAAATGGCGGACTAGGAGATGGCCAGCAGCACCGACACCATCGCTGCGCGGCGCAGTTTCGACCAGGCGATGGTACTGCTCCGATCCGATCCGTCGTCGGCGCGCAGGCTGTTCCGGGAGGCATGCGAAACCGATCCCACGATGGCCGATGCCTGGTTGGGCCGGATCGCGGCCGGCGATGACGATCTCGCATCGTTGCAGCAGCTGCATGCGCTCGGCGCCAGGCTGCACCGGGAATCCAACCGGCTGGGCGTGAGCCTGGCAGCACCCATCAAGGCCGGGCCCTACCTGTCCATCACCGTGACCGAGGCGTCGCACGTCGGCATCGCACTGGCCAGCGCGCTCATCGACGACAAGCAGTTCCAGAAAGCCGAAGCGCTGCTTGATGATCCAGCCCTGCTGGACAGCTGGGAGAACCACCAGTGGCGCCAGTACGTGTGCTGCTACATGATGTTCGCCGCCCAGCGCTGGCCGGATGTGATCGCCGAGGCGGCCCGCGTCCTGCCGCCCCAGGCGATCATCATGTCGGCGGTGACGGCGGCGACGAATGCGCTCGCCGCCCATGCGGCGGCTCATCTCGGTCAGGCGCGCGTCGCGCTGGACTGGACCGACCGGGTCGAACTGCGTGCCGACCCCTCGCTCTCGCCGGTCATCCGCCGCAGCTCGACGGAGACGGCGATGGCGGTCATCAGCCCCGCTGAATTCCCCTTGATTGCAGCAGATTTAGCCTATGTCCGCGGCATGGCGCACCGTCAGCTCGGCGATGAGACGCAGGCCCAGGTCTGGCTGTCCAAGGCCGTCATCAACGGGGCGCTCACCGAGGCGGCCAAGCAGGCGCTGGCCGACCCGAACATGCAACTCGTCGTCACCGACGAAGGCGCCATTAACAGCCGTTCCGATAAGTGGGACGTCAGCACCGAGCGGTCCGAGAATGAGCGGGCCGACGAGGAGCACGACGAGCGCAGAGCCGAGCTCCTTGCCGCAGGCCGTGAGCTGCTCAACAATCAGGTCGGCCTGGCTGAGGTCAAGCGCGCCGTCTCCGAAATCGAGGACCAAATCGAAGTCCGCGCACTGCGTCTCGCGCACGGGCTGCCGGTCAACAACCAGACGAACCATATGCTGCTGGTCGGTCCGCCCGGCACCGGCAAGACCACGACGGCGGAGGCGCTCGGGAAGATCTATGCGGGCCTGGGAATCGTCCGCAACCCGGAGATCATCGAGGTCAAGCGTTCCGATTTCTGCGGTGAGCACATCGGTTCGTCGGGGCCGAAAACCAATGAGCTGATTGGTCGTTCGCTCGGACGGATCCTCTTTTTCGACGAGTTTTATTCTCTCGTCGAGCGGCATCATGACGGTCGTCCGGACATGATAGGTATGGAAGCCGTCAACCAGCTTCTGGTTGCGCTCGAGGTACACCGGTTCGACTTCTGTTTCATCGGTGCGGGTTACGAGCGCGAGGTCGACGAGTTCCTCAAGGTCAACCCCGGCCTAGCCGGACGGTTCAACCGGAAGCTGAGGTTCGGGTCCTACAGCCCAGTGGATCTCGTCGAGATCGCGGTGCGCTACGGGAAACCCCGCGCGACTGTGCTCGATTCGGAAGCGCGCGATGCGCTCAATTCGGCGTGTGAGGCATTACGCGGCTATGTCGCCCCGGACGGTACGCACGGCATCGACCTGATGCAGAACGGTCGGTTCGCCCGCAACATCGTCGAACGTGCTGAGCGCCTTCGGGATTCCCGAGTCGCCGCCCAACACCGCACCGATCGGGCGTCGATCACCGTCGCCGATTTGGAGACGATCCGCACGCCGGACATTCTGGCGGCCGTCGGCGATGCGTGCGCCGACAAGCATGTCCCGCTGCAGTTCTGACGAGACAGTCGAGACGGTCGAGCTAAGACCCGGCGGTGGTGACCTTGGTGAACCGCTCCAGCTGGGTGGGCGGCCCGTCGGCCGGCGGGGGCGGCATGACGAGGCTGACGCCGTCGATCACCCGGACCACATTGTGGGTCTGCCGGTCGTAGTTGAGCGTTCCGTGCTGGAAGTTCTGCTTGATCCACTCCGGTTCGGCGATCTCGCCGCTGGTCGGCAGGCCCAGCGCGCCGCGCTCGAATCCCAGTGCGGCCCAGGCCGCGTAGATGGCTCCGGTCAGCGGCTGCGCGCCGGTCCTGGGCGACCAGTACATCGCGCCGTGCTCGAAGGTTGCGTAACGGGTGGGGCCGTAGCCGGCCGCCTCCGGTGAGGTCGGCTTGCCCAGCGGGCCCTTCTCGCTGCCGTCGGCCTCCCAGCGGGCCAGGATCGCACCGCCCTGCAGAGTCTCGGTCACATCGGGCGGCCCGTTGAACGATGCAGCCAGCTTGCGGATCTGGTCCAGTGCGGCATAGCCCAGATTGCCCGGGCATTCGGTGTTCCCGACGTCGCGGTGGGCGAAGATCTCCGGTAGATCGACCACCTGGCCGCCGGGTACGACGGTGTACTGCCCACCGGCGGACTGCAGTTTCACCGAACCCAGCGGGTTGACCTTGTCCAGGCTCAGCCGCCAGCCCAGTAGCCGTCCGACGGTCCGGATCATCACGTCCGGCGGCGGATCGTCCTCGAAATTGCCGATCATCGACACGCCCCACACGTCACTGTTGAAGCCGCCGGTGTGAGATCCCATGACGTCCTTGGTGATTCCCCCGGCCCGGCCCTCGAAGACCTGCCCGTACTTGTCGACCAGGGCGTTGTAGGCGATGTCGCACCAGCCCAGCGTGACGGTGTGATATGCGTAGATCGAACGCAGGATCGCGGCGGAGTCCTCGGGGGAGTAGTCGTTGCCGGTGGCGGTGTGGTGGACCACCGCAGCCCGGACTTTGGGCCCGTAAAACGGTCCTCCACAACGGTTTCCGGGTCCGGCGCCCCATTCCGACCGACTGATGATGTTCGGGGGCTGACCCGGGCCCAAGGTGGCGTTGGGCGGAGCCGGAAACTTCTCGACCGGCGCCTTGGGCGGGGTGATCAGCACTGCGGAGAGGTTCTGCGACAACGACTGTGTGGCGTTGGCGGGGACGTAACCGAGTTCGCGTCCGGCGTCGAGTCCGCTTTCCGGCGGAGCCGTGGTGACCGGAGCGTTGTGCGGCCGGGTCACCGCGATCTGCACGGCGGTGGTCGGCCCGACATACACCGGATCGGTGCCCTTCGACACGGTGCCGGAATCGTCGGTGATGTCGGCGGAGCGCTCCACGTGATACCAGGTGCCCCAGGAGCCGTCGGGCTTCTTGGCGCGGATGCGGGCTGAGGTCCCGTTCAGATCAGTCCCGGTGAGCGCCACCATCGAGAAGGAGGTGCCCTGCGAGATTTCCCGGGTCGTCTCGCCGCCGCCGACGCCGGTGAGTGGCTGACTGACGACAACGGTGTCGTCGACGACCGCGCTGCTGTGCCGATGCCCGGCCGGAAGCCCGGTCGGAAATCCATTGACCGCCCAGGGCACCGCGACGACGCTCGCCATGATGGCGGTGAAGAGAATCGTCGGCGCCGGGCGACGGAAGGGCGTCGGCGCCGGGCGACGGAAGGGCGTCGGCGCCGGGCGACGGAAGGGCGTCGGCGCCGGGCGACGGGAGGGCGTCGGCGCCGGGCGACGGGAGGACATAACGCGATGTTACGTATGCGCCCGGTGTTGCCTACGTTGCGACACGGACTATTGAGCACTATGTGAAAACTGAGTCCTGCAACGGCACCGCAGGGGCCTCTCCGGGTGGCCGGACCAACTCTGCGGTGCCGTTTCGCTGCAGGTCTTCTATCCGGCGGCGGCTGCCGCCGTGCCGGCAGCTTCGGCTACTGCGCCGGCCGCCTCGGCCACCGGTGCGGCAGCGTCGACCACCGGCGCAGCAGCGGCCGGTGCGGCTGCCGCCGCGGCGCCGGCGTTCTGAACCGCCTGGGTGAGGCCCGGAACGACGATGCCCTTCAGCAGGTCGATCGCCTGTCCGACGCCCAGCTGGTTGGCGGCGCTGCTCAGGTCGCCGATGATGCCGGTTGACGCCGGCGCGGGCGCGGCGCCCAGCGCCGGGTCACCCAGGATCGGGTAGGTCCCGGCCGGCGGGGTCAGCGGGGTGGTGATCGGCTGTTCGGTCGGCAGACCGATGCCCGAAGCCGGGGTCAGCCCGACCTGCGGCGTGGTCAGCCCCGGGTTGGTCAGCGCCGGATCGGTGAGCGACGGCGTGGTCAACGCGGGGGCGGCCGCGGGATCCGTCAGACCCGGCGTGGTCAGACCGGGCGTGGTCAGGCCCGGGGTCGTCAGGCCCGGAGTGGTCAAACCAGGGGTGGTCAGACCGGGCGTGGTCAGGCCCGGAGTCGTCAAACCAGGGCTGGTCAAACCAGGGGTGGTCAGACCGGGCGTGGTCAGGCCGGGAGTCGTCAGCGGGCCGTTCTGCGCCGGCTGGGCACCGGCCGGGCTCAGCCCGGTCGGCAGCGACGGGAGGTTGATCCCGAACTGCGAGAGCCCCGTCTGCAGCGCGGACATGATCTCGTTCGGCAGGTCGGTCACGACCGCCGCCCGGGTGAAGTCCCGGTGCTCGGGCGTCGGCCCCGAGGTGAGCTCGATGACGCCGATGACCGCGAACGGGGTTGCGACGGCTAGGGCGGCGACCGCGCTCATGGCTGTCGAGATCTTGCGTCGACGTTGGTTCGGCACGGAAGTCTCCTCAATCTCACTAGCGACAGGTTCTGCGTTCGCAAACCTGTTGTCCGACGGTGAATCCGGCAATCCGCCGTGTTCTCCCGCTGACGAGATCGATGTTACGAGTGGGATTGATGAGACTGGAGTGATGATGCGGAATCGTGAGCGAATTGCGACTTTGTAATTCCCGGCGGTGACCGGCACGGGATGCGGTCGCACTTTCTGGGCACCCGCCCGGTTTCACCGGGGGGTTGCCGGCCTGCGGTCCGATAACCTAGGGCGCGATGACCGCATCTGCGCACCAGGGGTTCGACCTGTTCGTCGTCGGCTCGGGCTTCTTCGGCCTGACCATCGCCGAACGGGCGGCCACCCAGCTGAACAAGCGGGTCCTGGTGCTCGAACGCCGCGAGCACATCGGCGGCAACGCCTACTCCGAGCTGGAGCCGCAGACCGGCATCGAGATCCACCGCTACGGCGCGCATCTGTTCCACACCTCCAACCAGCGGGTCTGGGACTACGCGCGGGAGTTCACCGACTTCACCGGCTATCAGCACCGGGTTTTCGCGATGCACGACGGCCAGGTCTACCAGTTCCCGATGGGCCTGGGCCTGGTGTCACAGTTCTTCGGCCGCTACTTCAGCCCCGAGGAGGCTCGGGTGCTGATCGCCGAGCAAGCTGCCGAGATCGACACCTCCGCCGTTCACAACCTGGAGGAGAAGGCGATCTCGCTGATCGGTCGCCCGCTGTATGAGGCGTTCGTCCGCGGCTACACCGCCAAACAGTGGCAGACCGACCCCAAGGAACTGCCCGCGTCGGTGATCACCCGGTTGCCGGTGCGTTACACCTTCGACAACCGATATTTCAACGACACCTACGAGGGTCTGCCTGTCGACGGCTACACCGCCTGGCTGGAGAACATGGCCGCCGACGAGCGCATCGAGGTGCGGTTGAACACCGACTGGTTCGACGTCCGCGACGAGCTGCGGGCCGCGAACCCGGGCGCCCCGGTGGTCTACACCGGCCCCCTCGATCGCTACTTCGACTACGTCGAGGGCCGGTTAGGTTGGCGCACCTTGGATTTCGAGCTCGATGTGCTGCCTACCGGAGACTTCCAGGGCACTCCGGTGATGAACTACAACGACGCCGAGGTGCCGTACACCCGCATCCACGAGTTCCGGCACTTCCACCCCGAGCGGGACTACCCGTCCGACAAGACCGTCATCATGCGCGAGTTCTCCCGCTTCGCCGAGGACGACGACGAGCCGTACTACCCGATCAACGCCGAGGCCGACCGTGCCGTGCTGGCCGCATACCGGGCCCACGCCAAGGCCGAAAGCGCCTCGGCAGGTGTGCTTTTCGGCGGCCGCCTGGGTACCTATCAGTACCTCGACATGCACATGGCCATCGCCAGCGCGCTGAGCATGTACGACAACACTTTGGCGCCGCATCTGCGTGACGGTGCGCCGCTGGCGGACTCCACAGAGAGCGACGAAAGCAGCGATTCATGAGTGACATCCCCTCCGGCCCGGTCCCGGCCGGCCAAACCCGCGCGGTGAGCCTGCTGCAGCGGATCATCCTGCCGCGCCCCGGCGAGCCGCTCGACGTACGCAAGCTCTACATCGAGGAATCTGAGACCAATGCCCGCCGCGCGCACGCGGCGACCCGGACCACGCTGCAGATCGGCGCCGAATCCGAGGTCTCCTTCGCGACCTACTTCAACGCATTCCCGGCCAGTTACTGGCGCCGGTGGTCGACGCTGGACTCGGTGGTGCTGCGCGTCGAGCTGACCGGGTCGGCCCGCGTCGACGTGTACCGCTCCAAGGCCACCGGGGCCCGGATCAGCGTCGGCGGCACCGAGATCATCAGCGACGGAACCGGTCGGGCCTCCGCCGAGTTCGAGGTCGAACTCGCGCCGTTCGAGGACGGCGGGTGGATCTGGTTCGACATCACCACCGACACCAAAACCGTCGTGCACAGCGCCGCTTGGTACGCCTCGACGCCCGCACCCGGCCGGGCCGACGTCACCGTCGGCATCCCGACGTTCAACCGTCCGGCCGACTGCGTCAATGCGCTCAAGGCGCTGACGTCGGATCCGTTGGTGGATAAGGTGATCGGCGCGGTGATCGTCACCGATCAAGGCACCGACAAAGCCAAGGACCACCCGGAATTCGAGGCCGCCGCCGCAGCGCTCGGCGGCCGGCTGCAGATGTTCCACCAGCCCAACCTCGGCGGATCGGGCGGCTACAGCAGGGTGATGCTGGAGGCGCTGCGCAGCACCACCTGTGAGCAGATCCTGTTCATGGACGACGACATTCGCGTCGAGCCCGACTCGATCCTGCGGGCGCTGGCGCTCAGCCGATTCGCCAAGTCGCCGACCCTGATCGGCGGCCAGATGCTCAACCTGCAGGAGCCCTCGCACCTGCACGTGATGGGCGAGGTGGTCAACCGGGCCAACTTCATGTGGACCAACGCTCCGCACACCCGGTACGACCACGATTTCGCCAATTACCCGCTGGACGTCGAAAACAGCAAGGACGACGAGGAGGGCCGCAGCAAGCTGCTGCACCGCCGGATCGACGTCGACTACAACGGCTGGTGGATGTGCATGATCCCGCGCCAGGTGGCCGAGGAACTGGGCCAGCCGCTGCCGCTGTTCATCAAGTGGGACGACGCCGACTACGGGCTGCGGGCCGGTGAGCACGGCTACCCGACCGTCACCATGCCGGGTGTTGCGATCTGGCACATGGCGTGGAGCGACAAGGACGACGCCATCGACTGGCAGGCCTATTTCCACCTGCGTAACCGGCTGGTGGTCTCGGCGCTGCACTGGGACGCCCCGGTCAAGGGGCTGATCAAGAGCTCCCTTAAAGCCACGATGAAACACCTTCTGTGCCTTGAGTATTCGACCGTCGCCATCCAGAATAAGGCGATCGACGACTTCCTGGCCGGGCCGGAGCACATCTTCTCGATCCTGGAATCCGCGCTGCCCGAGGTGCGGGCGTTGCGCCAGGAGTTCCCGGACGCCGTCGTACTGCCGGGCGCGACGTCGCTGCCGGCCCCGAGCGGCCGGACCAAGGTGCACAAGCCGCCGGCAGCACTGCCGGTCATCGGCGCGCGACTGGCCCGCGGGCTGATTCATCAACTGCGCGAAGCGGATCCGTCTGCCCACGAGCGGCCCGAACTCAACGTCGCCACCCAGGACGCCCGGTGGTTCCTGCTGTGCAACGTCGACGGTGTGACCGTCACCACGGCCGACGGCCGAGGCGTGGTCTACCGCCAGCGCGACAAGGCCAAGATGATGGAACTGCTGAAGACCTCAGTGCGCCAACATGCCCGGCTGGCCCGCGAGTACGACCGGATGCGCAAGGTCTACCGGGAGGCGCTGCCGGAGCTGACCAGCCGTCAGCGCTGGGAGTCGGTGCTGCTCGACGGGTCTTCGGTCCATGTCTGAAGTCACCGGCTCCGATTCCCGGCCGGCCGGCCCGCCCGCCGGCGAGGTCGCCATGCTGGTCGGAGTGCAGTCCCGGCTGGCGACACCGCCGGTCCTCACTGTGGCGCGGGGCATGTCGCACTTCGGCGAACACGCGGCGGGGTGGGTGGCGCTGTCGGCCATCGGCGCGCTGCTGTCGAAAACGCGTCGCCGCGAGTGGCTGCTGGTCGGGGTGGGCGCGGTGGCCGCGCACGGCGCGGCGATCGCGATCAAGCTGGCGGTTCGTCGTCGCCGTCCGCACCACCCCGACATCGCCGTCAACGTCTCCACTCCCAGTGCGCTGAGTTTCCCCTCCGCGCACGCCACCTCCAGCACGGCCGCCGCCATGCTGCTGTGCCGGGCCACCCGGTCGCCGTTGCCCCTGCTCGCGGTGCCGTTGATGGCGCTGTCCCGGCTTGTGCTCGGTGTGCACTATCCGACCGACGTGCTCGCCGGGGCGGCCGTCGGGGCCGCTGTCGCGCAGGCGACCAGCCGTCTCGCCGGAGGGAGAGATGCTCGATGAGTGAGACAACGGTGGCCGGACCGCCGAGCAACCTGTTCACCGGCATCATCAAGGCGCTCCGGCCGCGCCAGTGGGTGAAGAACCTGCTGGTGTTCGCCGCTCCGCTGGCCGCACTCGGCGGCGGCGACACCTACGACTACCGCACCGTGCTGGCGAAGGTATCCGTCGCCTTCGTGGTGTTCTGCATGGCGGCGTCATCGATCTATCTGGTCAACGACGCGCGCGACATCGAGGCCGACCGTGCTCACCCCACCAAGCAGTACCGTCCGATCGCCGCCGGGGTGCTGCCGGTCGGCATGGCCTACGGCATCGCCGTCGCCCTGGCCGCCGCCTCGCTGGCGATCTCGTGGTGGGTCACACCCCATCTGGCCATGGTGATGGCGGTCTATCTGGTCATCCAGCTGGCCTACTGCTTTGGGCTGAAACATCAAGCGGTGCTGGACATTTCGATTCTTTCATCGGGTTTCCTCATCCGCGCCATCGCCGGCGGCGTGGCCGGCGGCATCCCGCTGTCGCAGTGGTTTCTGCTGGTGATGGCGTTCGGGTCGCTGTTCATGGCGGCCGGTAAGCGCTACGCCGAACTGCAGTTGGCTGAACGCACCGGCGCCAAAATCCGCAAGTCGCTGGAGAGCTACACCAGCACCTACCTGACCTTCGTCTGGACGTTGTCGGCGACCGCCGTCGTCGTCTGTTACGGGTTGTGGGCGTTTGAACGCGACGGCAAGACCGGATCCTGGTTCGTCATTTCGATGATCCCGTTCACCGTGGCGATCCTGCGCTACGCCGTAGACGTCGACGGCGGAATGGCCGGCGAGCCGGAGGAGATCGCTCTGCGCGACCGGGTGCTGCAACTTCTGGCCCTGGCCTGGATCGGAACCGTCATTGCCGCCGCCGTCTTCGGTTAGCGCGCCGCCCGCGCGACCCGTCCAGGCCGGCAAGCCCGGCCTGCGGCCCGGTGCGTTGCGCTCGGCCCTCGTCACCCGGATCAGCCTGTGTGCGACGGTCGCGGTGGTCGCGACGCTGTGGACCTGGGGTATCTGGGAGCGGCGCTGGATCGCCGACGACGGCCTGATCGTGCTGCGGACCGTCCGAAACCTGTTGGCCGGCGACGGGCCGGTGTTCAACGCGGGCGAGCGGGTGGAGTCCAACACCTCCACCGCCTGGACCTACCTGGTGTATCTCGGGAGCATCGTCGCCGGCCCGCTGCGACTGGAATACGTCGCGCTGGCTCTGGCCATGGCGCTGAGCACCGCCGGGGTGGTGATGGTGATGCTCGGCGCCGCCCGGTTGTGGGCGCCCACCCTGCGCGCCGGCGCTGCCGGCAATAGGCACGGCCGGCGGGCGCTGCTCCTGCCGGCCGGTGTCCTGGTCTACATCGCCGTGCCGCCGGCCCGGGACTTCGCCACATCGGGCTTGGAGAACGGTCTGGTGACGGCCTGGCTCGGCGGGCTCTGGTGGATGATGGTCCGCTGGGGTCAGCAATCCCGCGACAGCACTCCGGCTTTCCTCGCCGCCCTTTCGTTCATCGCCGGCTTGAGCGTGCTGGTGCGTCCGGAACTCGCTCTCATCGGTGGGCTGGCTCTGGTGATGTTGCTGATCGCCGAGTCGGGCTGGCTGCGCCGCGGGCTCATCGTGCTGGCCGGTGGCCTACTCCCGGTGGGCTACCAGATCTTCCGGATGGGCTACTACGGACTACTGGTTCCACAGACCGCGATCGCCAAGGACGCCTCGGGCAGCAAGTGGGCCCAGGGCTTCGTCTACTTGACCAACTTCACCGACCCTTATGTCCTCTGGATCCCGGCGGTTCTGTTGATCGTGCTGGCGGCTGTCCTGCGCACCGTAGATCCCCTGCGGGCATCGGACCAGACCGAATCGCTGGCCGACCGGGTGCGCAGCTCGCGCGCTGTCGTCATCTTCATGCTGCTCAGCGGGCTTGTGCAGGGCCTGTACTGGATCCGTCAGGGCGGCGATTTCATGCACGGGCGGGTGCTGCTGGCCCCGCTGTTCTGTCTGCTGGCCCCGATCGCGGTGATTCCCCTGCCGGTGCCGCAGCGGGCTTGGTTCACCGCCGACGGCCTGCGCCGGGACCGGGCCCGCATGCTCGGCGTGGTCGCCGCCGCGCTGTGGCTCGTCCTGGCCGGCTGGGCGCTGTGGGCCGCCAACTCACCGGGCATGGGGCGCGACGCCACCCGGGTGACCTACTCCGGCATCGTCGATGAACGCCGGTTCTACTCCCAGGCCACCGGCCATGCCCACCCGCTGACCGCGGCGGACTATCTCGACTATCCCCGAATGCGGGCCGTTCTCGTCGCCATCGAGAACACTCCGGACGGCGCGCTGCTGCTGCCGTCGGGCAACTACGACGTCTGGGACGTGGTCCCGCAGAAGCCCCCGATCGAGCCGCCGCCCCCGGGGGTGACGCCCGAGCAGTGGCGCCGCCAGCACGCCACCCACACCGTCTTCTTCACCAACCTCGGCATGGTCGGTATGAACACCTCCCTGAGCACCCGGGTGATCGATCAGATCGGGCTGGCCAATCCGCTGGCCGCCCATACCGCCCGCTTGGAGGACGGTCGCATCGGGCACGACAAGAACCTGTTCCCGGACTGGGCGGTCGCCGAAGGCCCGTGGCTCAAGGAGCGGCCGTGGATTCCCGAATACCTCGACGAAGGATGGATCAACGAAGCCGGCGTCGCGCTGAGTTGCCCGCAGACCGTCGAGATGCTTGAGATGATCCGCGAACCGATGACTCGGCCACGGTTCATCGGCAACCTCAACCGAGCCTGGGAGATGACCCGCTACCGCATCAACCGGGTGCCCGAGTACGAGTTGCTGCGGTGCGCTCTCCCCGAACCGCCGCCGACTAAGGATGCCCGGCCGCCCTACACCGGCCTTCCGGCAACAGGTCCCTGAACAGCGCAAAGGCAGCCCGGTAAACCCTGCTGCGACAGTAACGCCGGACCGGCTGCGACGCGAAAAGCGATTCAGTGGCCCCGCAGGCGAGCCGTCAAGCGTGGAGCCGACCGTAAGACCCGGCCAAGCCGGGCTGGTGGCCGTGAAGCGCGGAAGGGAACCGGCCGCACCTGCTGCGGCCAACTGAGGCAGCTGACGAGCAGGCATGTGATTCACTACGTCTAAAGCCGGATCTGGACGCGAGGTGTGTATGAGGGGTCTGACCAAACTGTCCCGCATCGTTGGTGCTGTGGCTCTGGCACTGGGTGTGGGAGGCGCGGTGGTCCCGAGTGCCGCCGCCGCCGGTGCCGAGATGCTGATGGTGCCCTCGGCGGCGATGGGCCGAGACATCCCGGTCGCCTTCCAAGGCGGCGGACCGCACGCGGTGGTGCTGCTTGACGCCTTCAACGCCGGCCCCGACGTCAGCAACTGGGTCACCGCGGGCAACGCGATGAACACGCTGGCCGGCAGTGGCCTGTCCGTCGTCGCTCCGGCCGGGGGGGCCTACAGCCTCTACACCAACTGGGAGGCCAACGGCTCCAAGCAATGGGAGACGTTCCTGGCCGACGAGCTGCCGAGCTGGCTGGCCGCCAACAAGGGCCTGGCCCCCAACCGGCACGCCATCGTCGGCGTCTCGCAGGGGGGCACCGGCGCGATGATGATGGCTACCTTCCATCCTGACCGCTACGCCTACGCCGGCTCGCTGTCGGGCTTCCTCAACCCGTCGGACACCCAGACCAACGGCGTGATCTCCAACGCCATCAACATCGGCGACAACATCGACGCCATGTGGGGCGCACCGCAGCTGGGCCGCTGGAAATGGCACGACCCCAACGTCCACGCCAACCTGCTGGTCCAGAACAACACCCGGCTGTGGGTGTACAGCCCGCTGACGACGGTCTGTGGCGACCCCGCCGCAATGGGCGGCGGCGACTGCAGTGTGGCCCAGGGCAGCAATCGGATCTTCTACGCCCATTACCGTTCCCTGGGTGGCCGCAACGGCCACTGGGACATCACCGGCGGCGGCGGCAACGATTGGGGCACGTGGGCGGGTCAGCTCGGTGCGATGGCCGGCGATATCAGCGCGGCACTCGGCTAACTCCGCGGTCAACGCTCGTCGCCCCAGGTTCGGTCGACCCCATGTGAGGACCAAAGGCCCGGGCTGGCACCTCCGCGCAACAGGTACTGTTGTGGGCGTGCATCCCCTGCGCAATGGAGCGCTCAGCAAACTGCCCAACGGCACTTGGCGCCCGTTCGCCGCTCCGCGGCGCACGGTGCTTGCCGTCGGCATGATGGCACCGGCGGCGTGGCTACTGACCGGGTGCGGAGCCGGCGGCGCTGACCTGTTCAGCGCCGTCGCACTGCCATCGCAGCAGACCACCGGTTATGCCGACGGCTCGGAGATGCCGATGACCGCCGATGCCGGCCGGTTGTCCGGCCGGCCCGAGCTGACCCCGGCCCAGAAGGAGTACCTGGGTGCGCTGGCCGCGGCGGGTATCCACCCCTCCAGTGACCTGCGTGCGCTGAGTATCGGGGCCTACGTGTGCCAAGCGCGCGCCGCCGGGCAGAGCGATCAGACGGTGTGGGATTCGGTGGCACCGATGGTGCGCAGCGACGTGGTGGTCAGCCCGGTACCGCAGCCGCAGTCGGCGGCTCCGGAGGCTCTGCCGGCCGCCGCGAC
>Ga0194055_10000590_pt1 | contig 29315 bp, 28 predicted proteins | sample SepL449m_MetaG_FD_155482 | JGI IMG/M metagenome (GOLD analysis project Ga0194055, IMG submission 155482) | Anoxic zone freshwater microbial communities from boreal shield lake in IISD Experimental Lakes Area, Ontario, Canada - Sep2016-L442-9m | ecosystem: Environmental > Aquatic > Freshwater >... | reverse complement strand
TCACAGTGGTCGAAACGTGTCGCCAGCAGAAACGCGACACGCTCAATTTCCTTACGGACTCCGTTCACGCTCACTTCAATCACAAGCAGGGACCTTCACTCACTGCTGATGGGGTGTGAACGGTTACGGTTCGCCAGGGAGTGTCACGTCGCATGTACTTGCACTCCCTCTCCGAGATTATGGCTGAACGTAATCGTATTGATCTCGAAATGCTGGCGGGAGGCGCGACCCAGGACCTGCTGACGCAATACGGAATGTCGTTTCCGAAGGTGCAGTTTACGAATAGCGACATAACCCTGATGCAACGGGAGGGTACCGGGGACAGGTTTATCGCCGCGAAGTGCTTTCCGCCTGCTAAAGACGGACGTATCGCACCTTGGTTGGAGTATGAATTTGATCGCTATATCCTCGGTTGGCAGTTGGAACGATTTGTTGAAAGCCACGCAAAGGAATTGTGGGCAATGGACCAGGCTGCCGACTCGCAACGTATTGGCTTGGTTTTTCGAGGCTCTTTTAATGAAGAATCAGCAGCCATTTCCGCCCTTGCAAGTGACTTGTTAGGAACCGATGGTTCGATTGCCAAGGCGGGTGTCGCAAGGGCCGGACGTGTGCTGCGCAATCTAGGAAGCCGGGTACAGATTTCCGAGATTTCGGGGCACCCAGAGATCTTGAAAAAGCAATGGAATTCGCTGCCGAATGTTCTTATCGACCGCACACCATATGCCATCTTCATTGAGGGTCTCCGAACGGATTGGCTGATTACCCAGGCCCTGTTTGATCATCGGGAATCCATCCCCACCAAACAAGGATCCGCCGTGATGGAGATAGGAAAACGAGTGTTTTTGAAGGGGGCGATTGATCGTACTCTCAAACGCTTTGAATTTGGAGCCGAGTTCAAAATCGATGGAAAACGACTAATGACAACCGGCCCGATCACCGGCGGACTTCCAGTTGAAGAAATGGGCGTGGATTTGCCAGACGGGTTTGCCGACTTGCGAAAACTTCTTCCAAAAACAAAGGAATGAACCTGTCAGGTTCAGGATAGCAATGACTGTAGCTGGACGTTTTAGCGTTTGGTTGAGTGTGGTATTCATTGCAACTGCATGTCAGCTAACTCATGCGGGCGATGAACCTGCAGTAGATTCCGAGTTGACCGCCGAGATCCGGGCCGTAGCCGAAAATATTGACGGGATACTGCAGTCGAATGTCTCGAAAATTCCAATTGTCGTTCGGATGGATCGAACGCGGATGGAGAAATTGGCAAAACAGATGGGGTCCCCTCATCATCGGCAGCTGTGTTTCTTTCTTGCGCAAGAAAATCAGATCATCGTTCGTACCGGCGAGGAACTTGGAAGCGAGTCTGCATTGTCGGTGCGGCAGATTCCACTGTTGCGCCGTGTAACGCTTGCACACGAATTGGCTCATGCCTGGCAGCACGAAAAGGTTCTGCCGAACATGCCAAAGGAGCGTCGCATTGATCGAATGGTATTACATGCAATACTCGAGGGTCACGCGCAATGGGTTTCCCTGCGGTATGCCGAGAGAAACGGACTTACCCAACGTCGCACGTCATATGATTCAGCAAATCCAAAGACAACGGACGAGGTCGAATCGCGATTCATTTATCAGGACGGTTTGCGGTATTGGAACTATCGCGTCGCGCGGGACCAAAAGATTTCGGTCGAGGCCGTTTTATGCGACGAAACGATTACACAACGTACGATCGCCTACCCGGATTTGCCGCCAATCGATCCGCAAGCACCTTCCTTGCGTCCCGACGTTTTGATAACGGATGACCCTTCGGCTATTTGGAGGCCGACGGATTTTATATCCTTCCGACAACTGGCAATGGAATTGTCGTTGTTTCCTCGCCGGACAGAATTCTGCAGCACTTACGAGAGTGGCTGGAGAGCGGGCTCGCAAAAACAGTCCGTGGCGATTGTCAAGCTCTCAACTGCCGAAAGTTGCAGCGTTCTTTTTGACACCCTCTCTCGACGCGAAGAAAAGCAGTCGACGGAATTACATGTGCCTTCCGTAAAAAAAATGCGAGCTGTCGCGTATGCATCAAATGCAACTCCGGCTCCGAGAATGAGTCTGTTTTTGACTTTTGACAAATGCGTCATCGAGTTCGACGAAGAAAGTGTTTCGCAACGTTCGCTACGAGAATGGGCGGAGAATTTTATTCAGCGGGTTCTGACCGAAATTCCACAAACCGAAATTCCACAGTCGGGTAATTGACGCATGAACGGGTGGCCCCCTCTTTTGGTAGGCGTTGTAATCGCAGTTGGACTTTCGTCGGCGATTGGGCAGGAACGAGATGATCCCAATGTCTCCAGAAACCCTTCGCCCCGTTTTGCGAATCCATCGCCCCCTTCTACGACTCCACCGTCTAATTTTACAAATCCACCGGCTAAGGGTGTACCCGTCTCGGTCTCCAAGTCTGACGAGTCCATTGAAAAACTTGGATCGCTCGGGAATGGTGATATTCCCCGCTCTCCTCACGACATTGATCAAGACGTGCTTCAGTCCTTGAACCCTTTCTTTCTGGAAATTGCTCACGCTGCGATCCTCGAAGATCAAGATAAACTCTATAAGATTTCTGAGGCCTTAAATGGCTACTCACGACGATCGCTTCGTCATCAGACTGCGATCGGAATGGCGCAACACGTGATTTTCGATTTGATTCCCGCCAAAGACGCGTATGTCTCGCAGTTTGGACGAATTTGCTCGTGGGAGCGCCTGAACTTTGAGCAAGCAGAGGCGATTGCAACCCGCTTGACGATGTACCGAGCCGACCTGAAGAATTCGGGGCGTGAAGACTGGGATGCTTTGGTTGTTCGAGAAGCCGTGCGCCAATTATGGGCAGGCCCCGATAAACTCACGGTTTCTCTCACTCGCGACAGCTTGCTGTTGCTCGACTCTTTTGAAGAGCGGGTCTCGCTTCTATCGAATGTCCGCGAACGTGCGCTCGAAATAATCGCCAAGAATAACCCTGGGGCAGAACTAAAAGCTGTTTGGCATGAAGGCAGACAGGACCTGTCAAGAATGTTGATTGAACTCTATGCGGCACACTTCAAATTCAGTTTGTTGTGGTCAGAAGTTCGCGAATACTTGAATGAGTTTGGAGAGGATGGAAAGCATTCGCCACAGATTCTTACACTGGCAATGTCAACACTGAACCGTGCAAGAGCGGACAACATTGACTTTCAAACTTTAGATACTCCTGACTTCACGTGGTTTTAGGGGTGGTTTCGAAAGCTTGACGGAAGAGCAAAAGTTGAATCGACCAACAAGCTCATGCGAGATTCCTGGCGTGGCATATCGAATTGGAAGAATGATCCCTTGCCAATTGGACGGATAACATTAGAGGAATTATTACGTGATCCCAGATTACGAGTGTTATTTTCGGCGCAGTTTGCGAAACCATTGCTGGGCGTCGTGCTGGAACGAATGCAAAAAGACACGGGCGTCATCGTGCGTGTCGGAGGGGAAACATCAGCAGACTTATTTCTGGCTGATGCTGCGAGTTTTGCGGGGCCTCTCCATTCGGCGATGCGAATCGTGGCCGAATTGGAAACCGTACAAGGTGAATGGGAACGGACATCGGACGGGTATGAGTTGCATTCTTCAAAGAAGAATTCGACCACAGGGCCAAGAGGTCGTGCCTCGCGGTATCTGTTGTGGGGTGTCAATCTGGCCTTCGTTGTGCTCGTGGCAGGATGGCTGGCGGCTCGACGCAAAACGCATACCGGATCCCAGGCCGGAGAATAGAAATGCAAAACAGAACGATAAAATACAGAGCCAGGAAAATCGTACCGTCAGAAGCAACAGAGAGTGGTATCGCTTCCAACACCAATTCACGAGGGAGGAAACCCAGGATTTCGCATAGACGCACCAAACCCTTCAATGCGCTCAGCGTAGATCAAGCCAGCAGTCTGGCAACAAATCATTTGCGCTTGCCACCCGCAGCATCACCATTGGCCCCCTTGCGCCAGATCCAAAGCTGGCGTCCATCACCCAGCCGCTTTCCTGGGCCGGCTGAGGAATACACAATCACGTCTTCTTGAGGAGCCATCCAGAGCGGGCCATCGATTGGTCCCGTCTGAACGACATCAGCCCATGCGATGCTTTGTCCAAACGGATGCCCCGTAGATTGTCGCGCGGCCATGATGACACCTGTTTCTGCCCTGGAATAGGCCCTAAGACCGTTAGCCGAAACAAACCAGAGCGGCCATGGATCGGTACACGCCATAAGAAGCTTCGGTTCAAATTGTCCCTGTGGATTTCTAGCCGCCAACCAGAACGCACGGTTGGGCGGGTCAATTCGTTGACGCACAAAACTGAGTGTTCCGCTGTCGATGAACTGCGGAAGAGCCACTAGTTCGTCTGCATCGATCACCGACGGCGCAAGGCAATGTTCAGCAGCGCCGAACTCGGCATCAACAGTCGCACGTACGCTCCGCATCAGTTGCGGCTTGTCATCAGATCGCACAAAAATCAGTTCCAGAAGATTGGGCGACAGTGCCGGGTACGCATCACATTCGGTCGACTGACAACCGGCAATCAACTTCGGCGGACCGAATGGCTCGTCAACGCTAGAACGGGTCGCTAGATACAAATCGTAACCTGTCACCAGATCTGCCAGATGTGCAAAGACGATCGTTTTCAGGTCGGCAGAGAGTGTGGGTGAAAACAGGTTCGGCACCTTCTCGAATCCGGGTAACAGAGTTGCTACCTCTGGAATCAGATTGGGTGCTGAAGGATTCGCAGGGGCTGGAACATGCAGCAATACAGGAGGGGTAGGAATTGCACCCGTTGCTGCGGTCAAGCGGTGCTCCGGAAAACGACGGTCCTGATTCGCCCACCAGACCGCGACCACGGCCACAGCGACCAACGCGACCAGCGCGGTTCTGATTTGGAACCACCGATTCACACCAGTCGGCGGACTGTCATCATCTTCCTCGGTGGTACTAATCGACTTGGCGATCGCTTCAGCGGCCGCCGCGGCGCTCTGCGAACTACGTCGCCGCTTCACGGTTTTTCCCGACGGGTTTTCTGTTCTACTATCAGGCTTCTGCGCGGTTTTGGACTCAGCAGGAGTGTCACCCTCGGCCAGACGAGCGGCTCGGAAGAGTCCAACGACTTTCTCCGCTGGCTCCCAGGCGTTCTGCCCCTCGGATCGCACAAGGTCGGATTCACCAACAGTGCCATTGCCTACAAGGTCGACCAAGTCTGACCAGGACATTGGCCCCATCTGCTCGCCGAGAACCTGACAATACCATTGTGATGCCATGTCAATCGTCCGATCTATTGCGCCAGGTGGGCGCTGAAGCAGAATGTCGGCATTACGGTATTAAGCCACACACAGTCCGTGATTCGTGCTGCTGTAGAAGCTTTCGCGGTCAAGTTTGTCTTTTCCATGGCTCATTGCTCCGACAGTGGCCCTTGAGCCAGCGGGCCGACAATCGATCCTCCTTGGGGACTGATCAACCGCGCGTAGACTCGACCGTCTACTTGTTCTGACAGGAACTGCACATGTCCGTCACAATATGCGACGTTGACGCCCCCTGAATGATAGGATGATGGCCAGGGGGCCTCTCCTTCAGCCTGTCGTAGACTCGCGTTGATCGACTCCAGGCGGTTCGGCATCTGTATGCGATCATTCCCTCGTGTGTAGTCGACGTTGCCGGGAGAGCACGAGCCGTTCGTGCAGATATACCCGCTTAAGTAGAAAGCAATCCTGCGAAGATTGGCAGAACTCCAGTTGTCTCCGGTGGCAGGATCAAATCCCGAGCGAACGTTTTCTGCCAGACACAGGGTTTGACTGGTACCGTCCGAGATGTCTTCGATGCGATGATGCCGAACTGTACCAACTCCGATCGGCCAGTTCTCAACAAAGAAGACGCCAAGCATCAGGAAGAGTTCGCGGTCCGTTGGTTGTCCATCGGCGACTCCGGCTGGAGGACATGTCACGCCGTTTCCGTTCAAATCCAAAGGTTGAAACGCAGGCGAAGATGAAATGTGCAATCCGACGGGGCAATCGATCGGCTCGGTCCAACCGATGCCACCATTGACCACGTAACTCAAATTGGGTTGACCCGGTTCCGCCGACGAATCGCTGGGGCAGGCGAGCACCGGCATCGACACGCGCGACGCCAGCCGATTCACTGGATCGCTCGCCGGACGGTTCGCGTCCCACTTGTGACTGACATTGGTCTGGTCGATATAGGGTAACAGCTGAACCACCCAGTTCCCCTGCAAGTCGCCGGTCGCTCCAAATAAGGCGGTGGCAGGAAACCGCTGATGCTCACCGGCAAATCCCTGCATGGCCGTCGCCATGTTTTTCAAGCGGCTCTGACAGTCCACCCGTTGTGCCGCACTTCTGGCTCTCATGATCGCCGGCGCGATCAACGACAGCAACAAAACGATGATGCTGAGTGAAACGAGCAATTCGACGATCGTAAACCCACGTCGCGGCATTGTCGTAGATTTGAGATTTTGCATTTGATCGCAACCGTCGAAAGGGTTGTGTTGCCAGGTCGCTGCTACGAACTACTCCAGAGATTCAGCTCAGTCAGGATAGATCTGAATATTTATGAGGCGGCGTCGTAGAGTAGATCGCTAAGCGTTAAGTGTTGATGAAAATGACGGCATCGTCGCTCGTTGTCAATTGTTAAGGGGGAATTCTGAGAACGGCCCGAATCAGTGACCGATGACTCGGCTGTTTCGGTCTGTTTTGGTAACGGACGGAAAGGTGTCTCCCGGCAAGATAATGTGCGGACCGTGCAGAATCCGCCGATTTTGGAATACTCTCCAGGAGACGTTGAACGGGCGATCCAGTCCTCTGTAAGGACATATTGATGCGTGCAGTGGTTCGCTGGTAGAACCTATCTCACCCCGGGCCGTTCAAAGCTCAGTCATCGAGATCAACATCCATGCGATGTACTTTCCTTCAATCAATTCTGTCTCTATGGCTGTTCGCAGTTTCTTCCGGTTGTACGTCTTTGCCAGCGGCTGGTAACACGGTCGCAGAGAATCTTGCGAGCTTGGATTCGAAGACATTGCCGGAATCCCAGGTTGAATCCGTGTCTGATCAACTGAAGGTGGGGCAGTATTGCCGTTTTGTATTCACAGAAGATCCCCCAATGATTCCAGCGGGATCGTTATTGGTCATCACCGATGACCCGGGATCCGGTATTGAGTCGAAGATGGGCGGACGTGTCGTACGAATTCAACGTGGTCATGTCGTGTTGGCAGAAGTCGTCCAGATCATTGACCCCTGGTCTCCGAGTCCGGGGGAGATGCTTCGTTCCCCGTCGCAGTTTTTCCAAAAGCGAAAAGAGATTGCCCTGCAGCCGATGTCCGGAAACTCAGCCATGGAATCCGCCATTTCGCTTCGGCAAGTCACACACGTAGAAACAATGGATCGACAGGCATGGATGGCATTCTGCGAATCGGCGTACCGAAAGCCAGCCCCTATGGACTTCTCGTTCACAGCCTGGTGACGATGCCCCCGCCAGACGCTGGTGACGAACGTAGTTGCTACCAGTCCTCGCGGATCCAGTGTTCTTTCGTGTGATTCCAGACGTGATGTTCATAGAACCGCAGAGACAAAGGCATCAAATAACGAATTCGGCTCGCTGGCCGTGCCAGAGTTTGGGTGGCGTGGGCGCACTGGCTTTGTAGAAGTCCTGGAAATGGAATGACTTGGAACGGGGGCTTCCCCGAAGCGGGTGCGCCCCGCCACCCTGTCGAATCCAAGTGAGGAACGGTTTGTCCGCTGCCTTCCATGCGGAGAGACTTGATTGCGACGCCGAGAGTTTTCGTTCTTCCGTGCATGTCGCGGCCGGATGCAGTGTACGGTTGAATTCTTTTCCGGGATCGGTACGATGCCCTTCGACTTGGGTGCTCGTGAGACTTGTTGTCTGTGCGAGAGAATAGGGAAGACGGTGTGAATCCGTCGCGGTCCCGCCGCTGTAACCGGGGACAAAAGCCGCAGATGCCACTGAGTATCGTACTCGGGAAGGCGCGGTGAGTAGACTGATCCGGGAGCCAGAAGACCTGCCCAGATGTCGTGACCTGATGGCCTGCGGTGCTCGCTTTGGACGAGTCGTGGTGCTTTGGCTGAAGTACGTCCCCAATTGATCCAGGATGCTGGGTCATTGTGGCGCGACACAGTCGAAAACTACGTCTTCGTCAACGCGATCTCCGTCGGTCAACATTCGACAACGGAGAATTGTCATGCCCCATTGCCTGCGCCGATTTACATTTGCCTTCTCTTCAATCGCCCCGTCTCCTCACGCTTGTGATGTCCCCAGCCATCCAAGACCACGAAAAGCTTTTACGCTGATTGAGTTGCTGGTGGTGATCGCGATTATTGCCGTCCTGATTGCGCTCTTGTTGCCGGCGGTGCAGCAGGCACGTGAGGCGGCGCGGCGGACGCAGTGCAAGAACAATCTGAAGCAACTGGCTCTGGCTCTGCACAATTATTCGGAAACGTATTCGGGTGTTTTGCCGTGTTACCGGATCGATGACAAAAAATTCATCACGAATGCCGCCGCGTATCCGTCGGTTGGCCAGGCAAGATTCTGGTTTGGAAATGTTGATTACGATCAGCCAAATCCAGCTCAGCAGCTCGATTTTTCTAAGGGGCAGCTCGCTCCCTTCATGGAAACCAACTATGCGGCTTACCAGTGCCCGAATTTCGGCAGCGGCCAGGTCGATTCCGTCCGATTCGGAAAAATGGCCTGCGGATACGGCTATAACGCACGGTATCTCGGGTACGGAATCAACTACGACTGGTCAAACTGGCCCACTGCCACTCCCATGGCCACATTCCAGAGCCTGCGCGATGTGCAGCAACTGACTCAGACGATCGCGTTTGGCGATGCGGCTCAAGTCGACTTTGCCCTGACGTTTCAGGAAACATGGCTACTGGAACCTCCCAGCCAGAATTTTCCGACAACTCATTTCCGGCATTCAGACACGGTGAATGTCGCGTTCCTGGATGGCCACGTCGAATCACGGTCGCGGTTTTTCAAAATCAGCGTTCCGGGGAGCAATTTCATGAGTTCATCGCAGGCTGGAAAGATTGAGCAGAAGCGACTGGGCTATGTCAGTGACGGAAATCTGGCCGACCCAACGAAGCAGGACGAACTTTATGATCGCCAGTAATTGAGCCAGTCGTTCGACAAATGCCTCGCGAATTCGTTAAAACGTTCATGACGTCCACGCTTATTCTGGACGCCCCATTTTGAGGAAGATCATGCCCCAACCGAAAACACCGTTTTTGATTTGTCTGCTGGTATACACTGCGGTTTTGCGAATGCTGCCTTACCTGCTGATGAATTGTGAAATCCATACAGACATGTCGGTCCTGTATTATCCATGGAACTTCAATCCATTGGCTGCCGCATGCCTGTTTGGTGGTGCATATCTCGCCGATCGCCGAATGGCACTGCTGATTCCGCTGACAACACTGTTTGTCAGCGATCTGGGAATCTGGGCATTGTCAGGTCGAGCTGACTGGGCTTTTTCACAAATCACCTATGTTTCATTTGTCGCTGCGACCCTGCTGGGATTCCTGCTGAGAAATCCTGCGCGAAGCCATGGGCGCCGCGGGGTAATGGGACGTGCGATTGCGCTGGGCCTATCGTTTGAAGTCCTGTTCTTCGTCGTTTCCAACTTTGCAGTCTGGTTCAACAGTTCCAGCCGGACTCCCGTTCTCTATCCATTTACGTCAGCGGGTTTGCTTGCCTGCTACGTCGCGGCAATTCCCTTCTTCGCAAAGTCCGTCATCGGTACAACCGCGTTCACCGCTTTGCTGTTCAGTCCATTGGGCGTGCGAGCCTCGACTGAAGAATCTTCGTTCGAACAGGGGACGCTGGTTCCCGTCCGCGTTAAGTAGGCAGGTATTCAACTCGTCTGAGTTTGCGATACGTCACACCGGGTACTGGCTGGCGTCTGGAATTGAACGGCTTTTCACATCGATCCAGCGCCAGCAATACCAACTCGCAACGCTGCGATACGGCGCCCAGACCTCGGCAATTTCATGACTCGTCTGTTTGTCGGGCAATTGCGGCAGCCCGTAAAGTTCCTGAATCGACGACCGGACGATCAGGTCATCGTGCGGAAAGACATTCAGCCGACCGAGCGAAAAAATCAGAAACATCTGGGCCGACCAACGGCCAATTCCGCGTACTTGAATCAGATGTTCAATCACGTCTTCGTCGGACAATCGTCCGATTCTGGAGAGGCGCAATCGATTATCCAGGCTTCGTTCTGAAAGATCGCGGACATACGAAACCTTTTGGCCCGACAGGCCAACGGATCGCAACTGGTCGTCAGTCACCGCCGCAATTGATTCGGGTGAGATCTTGCCCGGAGCCAGCAATCCTTCGAGCTTCAGGCGGATCGAACGAGCGGCCTTGGTCGAGATCTGCTGTGACAGAATCGACCGGACGAGCATCCCGAATCGGTTCCGGTCGAGTTTCAGAGTGAACGGTCCCGCTTGATCGATCAAGTTACTCATGACCGGATCGACTCGCTTCACATGATTGACCGCCGTCGCGATCAGGGCTTGTGAGTGTGGCATCACTTCCGGCTCATGTTGCTGTCAATGCGATTGAGTCCATCTGATTTTCTCGTTACTTGAACTTGTCGTCCAGGGGAACTTGAAAACCGTTCGCCAGTCTGTTGTTCATATTGGCCACGCCGACAATGCTCATCAGTTCACCGAACATCCCGTCGGTCATACCTTTCGACACTGCGGCCGCTCGGTGCGACGCGATGCAGTAGTCGCAGCCATTCGTCACACTGACCGCGACATAGATCAGTTCACGAACCAGCGGGTCCAATTCCCCCGGCCCCCCCATGACCTGCTTGAGGGTTTCCCATGTTCGTTGCAGCGTGGGGGGATGATTGGCAAGTGCCTTCCAGAAATTGTTAATATCTGTTGTCTTGCGCGTCGCTCGAATGTCGTCATAGACTTCGCGAACAAGTCCGCTGCTTTGTTCGTATTCAATCAATGGCTGAATGGGACTTCTCCTGAAAGCATGGTTCCTGATTTTGCGTTAAACATGCGTGTCAGTTTCGCATATTCGACGCAATGATCCAAGGATTTCGCAGATCGGATCAATGGAGTAATCAGAAATGGGGATGGCTCTGTCGGAAGAAGATCTTCTCGCTGGCGAACGACGCATCCTGTCTCAGTCTGCCAACATGGTGATCTCTGTCAAGCAAAGCGGCCTATCGCGATTTGCGTTTGACGACTTGCTCGGACTGGTCGGTATGAAAGGGAAGGAAGCGATCGGCGGGATGGTTCATTTGACGAACTATCGCGTGATGTTCAAGTCACATTTTTTGAATCGTGTTCGTGGGAAGCATTCCATTTTTCTGCCCAGCGTCGAATCGATGTCGACGACCTTCAACAAGCTGATCGTAGAATCGGCCGTGCAGAGATTCGAGTTCGTCATGTGGATGAAACAGCCGTTTATCGACGCCGTCAATCAGGAGAAAACTCAGATCGACTCTGCAGAACTGATGCGGCTCAAAGAAGCAATCTCGGCGAATCCCGGAGCTGTCGGGGCCGGCCTGCAGAAATGTGTCACCATGGACGTGATCAACCAGGTCTGCCTGGGGGCTCGATCGATCCAGTCGGTTGTCGAACTGCTTTCCGGTGTCGATCGGAATGCGTTCGTGGAATTGATCAATCTTTTTCAAGCACCGCAAAACGGTTAATGGCGATCGAACTTCGCAGTCCTGACCCGGAACTCGTGCGGATTACGCGACTGCTTTTTCGGCAAAGCGCTCAATCGCATTCTCACGTTCCGCATGAGTCATCGCGTGAACTTTTCGCAGCAGTGTTTCCTGTGCGGTTGTCAGCGTTCGGTTCCGGCGTCCCATGGCCGCGCGAGCAGTCGCCAGCCCCTTTTCGATCGGGAAGCCCTCGATCAGTTCACCATGCCAGATTCTGGAAAACGACGGGACATGCTTTGGCAACAATTCGCCATCGGGAAGGATCAGGCACATGACCCCGACTGCCGTTCCTGTATTGAACAGGCTGCCAATCGCCGTCTTGGTGTGGTCTCCGATGAAACAGCCGACTTTCATTTCGCCCGAGTCGATCGAGTGACCTGACAGTGGAACGCGTACGGCAGAATAGTCATTTTTCAAATCACTGTTGGTCGACAGGGCTCCCATATTCACCCAGGGACAAACGTAACTATGCCCCAGGAACCCGTCATGATATTTGTTGACGAAGCCATGCAGAATGGCCCCTTCCACTTCGCCTCCAACGCGGCAAACGGGGCCAATACTCGTCCCTTCACGGATATTCGCACGAAAGAGTTGTGACTTCGGACCAATGTGACAGGGACCTTCCAACCGTGTAAATGCCTGAATCATCGCACCGGCGTCAATGGAAACAGGCCCTTTTCGAGCATCGATGACGACGAATGGATCGATGCTGGCCGTTGGATCGACGAATACCTGCTGCGGCTTACCGAGAATCGCCACTTGCGGACCAAGCTCATCGGCAGCAGACAAGTCAAAATCCCTGGCGACAAAATCGGCTCGCAACTGTTCTGGATTGTGATGGACCAGGCCCCAAGGGTACCGGGCGAGTTTCCCGGATGCGGCGACCCGGCGACGGGTCCGAGCAATTTGTGGCAACGCTTCGTCCCAGTTGTCACCGGTCAGTAGTGGGACTTCCAGAGGATCAAGTGTCAGGTAGACGACCGTTCCATCAACAATCCCGACAGCGTCCGACGAAATCTGGGAAAGAGCCTTCGGATCGGCCAGCCATCGACCATTCAGCAGCAACGTTGGCCCGGTTCGTAACCAGTTCACGTCATTAACGCGGCAACCAGGATGCTCTTCTCGGTAAACATCGACCAACTCATCGCGCAGAAATACACCCCATTCCTGAACCGGAAGGAATTCCTGAGCACGTTCACGAGCCCCGAAATGGCCACAGAGGAGTTCAAACACCGGGCGCAGCAGAGCAATCGGAGCAAAATCTCTGGCAAATTTGTCTTCGAACAAAACGACTCGCATGGCAAGTTCCTTCCCTGGAACGGTCCGGATCAGTCCGGCGTGAGAGGGAATTTATCCCGCCGGGCGAAATTCGTGAAGACCAATGCCGGTTTGGTTCCATCACAAGGGCTGGTTCCATCCGTTTTCGTTGGCGACAGTCACTGAAGGCGGGTATGGTGTAGTCGCCTGTGATCAGTTTGAACTGAAAAGCTGGCGATCATTCGACTCAGTCGTGGAACGAAGTCCAGAAATAAGGGACGATTTTTATGAATATCAACTTTTTGATCGCGAAAACGAACCGATTCTGCTCATCCAGGAATTGGGCTCTACTGGCAGTGATAATCGCCATCGTACCAAGTGTCGTTCAGGCTCAAGTTGCGTCGGGCCCCGCTGCTGGAACAAAAGTGGAGCCGCTGAAAGTTGTGATTGCAGCAGGTGAAAATGTCGGCAAGGAGACTGATGTTGCCGAGGACAGAAAAGGGAAGCCTACGGTCTTTGTGTTTGTGCAGGCGGATAAATGGGATCGCCCCGTCGCACGATTCCTGCGGACGCTGGATGTCGATCTGGCGAAGGATCGTACTGATGTCAAAATCATCGCCGTCTGGCTGACTGACGATGTGATGAAATCCAGGGACTACCTTCCCAAGGCGCAGGAATCTTTAAAGCTCTCACAAACAACGTGGAGCGTTCATCCTGGCGACAAGGGAGGCCCAGCCGGCTGGGGAATTAATGCCGATGCGCATCTGACGGCAATTGTCGTCCAGGATAATAAAGTGACGGCCAGCTTTGGGTACCGTTCCGTCAACGAAACCGATGTCCCGACAGTCATCAAAGAGTTGAAGCCTGCCAAGTAATCGTTCCCATCGTGCATATCACGTCGCTGGGGCCGATCACATCCGGCCATCTGCGTTATGACTTCGCCGCCTTTTTTGAGACCGATATGCCTCGTTCGCTTTTGTTCGCACTGTTGTCGCTCGTGTCGTTTTTCACTGTTTCAGACGTCACGTCGGCAGATGATGTGAAGCACGATGTGAAGTCGGTTACGTACGACGATCACATCGCTGCGATCTTTAAACGTCATTGTCTGCAGTGTCACGGCGAATCGAAGCAGGAGGCGGGACTCAGTCTTGCCACGTTTGCAGCAGCGACAAAAGGAAGCAGCGGTGGTGCCGTGATGGTCGCGGGACGATCGAGTTCCAGTCGGTTGTTTCAGGCGATCACGGCCGAAGATCCGGCCGAACGAATGCCGCCTGAAAACGATCCGCTGCCGAAAGAGCAGATCGCCATGATCAAAACCTGGATCGACACCGGGTTGAAGCAGAATGCCGGGAGCGCGGCGACCCCTGCACGAACATTAACCTTCGTCCCGTCGTCAGTTGGCAAAACTGATGGCCCTCCCCCGATGCCCGACAAGTTGCCATCCATCGAACGAAAAGTGACGAAACGGCCGTTTCCCGTCTTGGCACTCGCCAGCAGTCTACGCGTACCATTGATCGCTGTGGGAACTTACGAACGGGTCGATTTCCTCGATCCAGCAACCCGCGAATTGATTGGGTCATTGCCATTTCCAGAAGGGGAACCGCAGGTCCTGTCGTTCAGCCGTTCCGGGGCTGTGCTGTTAGCAGCAGGCGGACGACCCGTCCAGAACGGATCAGCAGTGCTGTTCGATGTGAAGTCCGGGAAGCGACTGGCGGAAATCGGCAACGAAACTGATTCGGTCCTCGCCGCTGATCTTTCGCCCGACGAGCGATTTGTGGCGATTGGTGGGTCTGGTCGAGTCGTCAAGATTTTCTCGACGGCCAATGGCTCGCTACTGCATACGCTCGTCAAACATACGGACTGGGTCACAGCCATGGCGTACAGTCCCGACGGCAAGTTACTGGCATCGGCCGATCGCGTCGGCAACATCCATCTCTGGGACGCCACCAGTGGCGGAGTCGTCTTGCCACTTTCCGAACATAAAGGGGCCGTTCGGGCTCTCGCTTGGCGTTCTGACAGTCAGATCCTGGCCTCCTGTGGCGAAGATGGTCTCGTCGTCTGGTGGGAGATTTCCAAGGGTTGGCCCGCCATGACGAAGGCCGACGCTCATCCTCCCATTCGACCTGCGGGCCTATTTGGTCGCATCCCCAACGGAGTACTCGACGCGGCGTTTGGCCCCAAAGGTGAACTGGTGACATGCGGACGAGATCAAACGGTGCGGATCTGGGGAACCGATGGAAACGCACTGAAAACAATTCGGGTGACATCTGATTCCAGTCAGAACGCAACGTCATCAGGCGTGCGTGTTCTTCCGCTTCAAGTCATTCTGACGAATGACGGATCAACGATCATTGCCGGGGATTCTGCGGGACAGATTCACTCGTGGCCTTCGCATTAACTCACCACGGCCCCGTAAATCGGGGAACACTTGGAGCCTTGGTGTGCCGGGGGCCGTCAGCCTGATTAGGGCACTCGGATCACCTGACATTGCTGGCACGCTGACGTTTCGGTGACGATGCCAAAGACGGTTCGTCCCGTTTTTCGAGATCGGGACTATGGCGAGAAGCAGGCAGCCATTGACGCGTCGGGATATTTTGTCGGGGCATCCGCTACATCGCTACCGATGCATTACTGTCTGCCGAATCAGTGGCAGGGTGTTTCTCCACGAGGTACGATCCGCTTGAAGTCCGGCGTTGCAAATTCGGAGTTGATTTGGCGGTCAGCCGACGTCTGGACGTCTGTTCATTTGTTTGTGAGCGTGCGATGTCCTCATCCCGTTGGTTGCTGCTCGGTGCCATTTTTGGTGGATTGTCTGTCGGTCTGGGAGCGTTTGCTGCTCATGGGTTGGACGAGGTGTTTGTTGAGAAATATTCAGGTCAGACTCGAGTCGTTGCGGGAGAGACTGTTCCCCTTTCCCGAAAGTTTCTGAATGACTTCAAAACGGGGGCCGAATACCAGATGTATCACGCTCTGGCACTGCTGGCCGTTGGATTGCTGGCTCAGCGTCGGCCGTCAAAGTCGCTGACTGTGGCTGGCGTTTCGTTCACGCTGGGAATTCTTCTTTTCTCGGGCAGCCTGTACGTGCTGACGCTCACGGGGGTGACCAAACTGGGGATGATCACCCCGATTGGTGGCGTGGCATTCCTCGTGGGTTGGCTGGCTCTTGCCATCGAAGTGGCGAGTGATTCCCGTAATCTTGCCTCAGTCCCTTCCGACTGAAACCCAAGTTGGCTAATTTTGGCGGAATCGCGGTTCCGTTTTTTCGGCCGTACGATTGCCGTTTGCCTTCGATACCAAGGACGCCTGCATGTTCATATTTGACGCCCATCTCGACATGGCCTGGAATGCAACCGAATGGGTTCGTGACCTGATGCTTCCGGTCGCCAAGATCCGCGAGTTTGAACAGCATTACGACAAGATCATTCCCGGGCCCTGCACCGTATCGTGGCCGGAACTGCAGCGAGGTCGGGTTGGCCTGATTATCGCAACACTGCTGCCACGACATCATCGTAAAGACAAACCGCTGACGTTTCCTCAATCGCGAGAAGCCTGCTACGCGATGGCGCACGGGCAACTTGCTTACTACCGAGCCATGATTGCTCGCGGTGTCCTGCGTGAGGTCCACAACAAAGCGACACTCGATCAGCATTTGGCAGAATGGCTCGCACTTCCCCCAGGGGAACCGGCGATCGGTCAGCCTCCGCTGGGGTTCATCCTCAGTATGGAAGGAAGTACGCCAATCCTTTATCCAGAGCAGATTGAGGACTGGTTCCGAGCCGGTTTACGATTGCTCGGCCCCGCTCACTATGGGCCGGCCCCCTATTGCTTCGGAACAGGAAGCGAAGGGGGATTCAATGAGGACGGCAAGCGGTTGCTGCGCGAAATGGATCGAGTCGGCATGTTGCTCGATGTGACTCATCTGGCTGACCAGTCATTCTGGGATGCGATGGAAATCTACCAGGGTCCCTGCATCGCCAGCCATCATAACTGCCGATCGCTCGTCCCAGCGGATCGCCAACTGACCGATGACCAGATCAAGGAGTTGATTCGGCGCGGTTCGGTGATCGGTGCGGCGTTCGATAACTGGATGATTCGCCCCGGCTGGAAAATCGGTGTTTCTGATCCTTCGACAGTGCAGATGACGCACATCGTTGACCATATTGACCACATCTGCCAGCTGGCAGGAAATGCCAACCACTGCGGCATCGGTTCGGACCTCGATGGAGGTTTTGGCAAAGAGCAATCGCCTTCGGATCTCGATACCATCGCCGATCTGCATAAGATGGCCGACCTGCTGACTGCGCGTGGTTATTCGAGTCAGGACGTCGAAAGAGTGATGTGGCGCAACTTTGTCGAATTCTTCCAGCGCGTCTGGAAATGATCCGGTTGTAACTCTTTCTCCTTTGGACTACGGAAGCCGAACCATGGTGTTGTGCCGTGCAGGAATGATGGTGGCAATCTGTCTGTCTCTGATGTGGAAAGCGGACACAATGATGATCGCGGCAGAATCGGTGGGGATTGAGATCATTGCCCATCGAGGGGCATCGCATGACGCCCCTGAGAATACGATGCCCTCGTTTCAACTGGGATGGGAGCAGCAGGCCGATGCCGTGGAACTCGATATCATGCTGTCGAAGGATGGCAAGATCGTCGTGATCCACGACAAGGACACCAAGCGACTGGGGGGAGTCGACCGTCCGGTTGTCGAACAGACCTTTAAGGAACTGCGCAGCCTGGATGTCGGTCGCTGGAAAGATGCTCGCTTCACGGGGACTCGCATTCCGACATTGGGCGAAGTCCTGGCGACGATCCCAACCGGAAAGCGTCTTTACATCGAGATCAAATGTGGTGAAGAGATCCTTCCCGAATTGAAGCGCGAGCTTGCTGCGGCCAATCGCCCTGCGGCACAAACGGTTCTGATCAGCTTTTCGTCCAAGGTGATGGCGGCGGCGGAAAAGCAGTTTCCTGAACTGGAAACTTACTGGATTGTCGACATCAAACCCAACCCCAAGACTGGCAAGCTTGCGGCCAAGTCAGAAGATCTGATCCGTGACGCGAAAGCGGCCGGGGTCGATGGTCTCGATCTTTCCGCGCACGAAACAATCGACCTTGCCTATGCCTCCAAAATTCGGGACGCGGGGTTGAAGCTGGCTGTCTGGACAGTGAATGATCCCAAACTGGCTCGACTGATGATCGATGCTGGCGTCCAGGGACTGACAACGGATCGGCCCGGCTGGATGCGCGAACAATTGCGGAATTGAGCCTGCCGATTACGGTTGTTGATGGAGTCAAAAGTCGTCGGAGGACTTTCCCCGTTTCTCTCCCGAAGTCAGGAGGCGAGCATGCGATTTCTCACGATCATTGGCGCGTTGCTGTTTTCATATGTGGGACAGGGGCTGACAGCCACGGCTGCCGACGTTGACTGGTCGCTGCAAAATCAGGGTCAGACGGGGCCACACGATGGGGCGACCCTGATCCATCTCCCCGCGACAAAACAATTCCTGCTGGTCGGTCCCGGCCAACGCGAATGGAAAGGGACAGAGCGAAAAGGAGCTTTCGTTCAAGTTTTCGATCCAGTCAAAAATGCCTGGTCAGACTTCGCCGAAGGTCCCGCCGCAATACCTGAGATCCATCCGTACTATCAGACGGCGTATGATTCCGTTGGCGATGTTGTCTACTGTCTTGGTGGCGGTTCAACACTTTTTGAATTTCATGTCAGAGACAAAAAGTGGGTTGCAAGTGATCCGGTCGATGAACTCGCCGACCTGAGCTGGCAAAGTGTGGCGTGCGACCCGGTCGGTCGAAGGTTGATTGTCGTTGGTTCTGACAAGCGAGTCGACAATCTGGGCTGGATGCGAACAGTCGTTCTCGACCTGACGACTGGAAAGTGGAAGCGTATTGCAGATCCCCAGGGCAAATTGCAGGAAGAACATCGGCAGGCCGTTGAAGCGATCGCATCGGTCGCAAAACTAATTGGCCATATTCGTCTGGTCTGGTTCCGGGATCCGAAGGGTGAAGGGACTGAGGCTGAGCGAGCGGATCTTGTTCAGCAGGTGGGGCGGTTGAAGGGGACCGTTGCCCTGAAGCCGCATGCTGAAAAACTGGACTCACTCGCGAAATTGCTCGCCGAAAAGCGGCTTCTCGATGGCTTGCGGTCTGCCAAATCGTTACAGCGCAAGGTCGAGGAATCGGCTGAAGCCAACTATCCTGTGCCGTGCTCGCGCCGGAATTCGCCATTCGTCTTTGACCCGAAGAATAATGTCTGTCTGCTGTTTGGTGGTGATCATGAAGACTATCTGATGAATGACACCTGGCTGCTGGATCTCGATAAGGCATCGTGGCGTCGAGTTTCACCCGCAGAAAGCCCCAGCCCCCGGGCTGGCCATGCTTTGCAATACCTTGCCGGTTGCGGACAGATCGCGATGTACGAAGGTTACATCGCCTCGAACAACACCGACTACGGCGCTCGTCCCTGGATTCCACTCAATCCAGTCCAATTGTGGCTTTACGACGTCAGGTCCAATCAGTGGAGACTCAATCGGACCTGGCCATTACCAGCCAAGGGAGAACCGACGGGGCCAGGAGCGACCGCTCACTTTGATGGCTATGCCGCAGAATGGTATTCGCCACCGGCATTGGCATCGAATGAGGCTGACGAACTGCTGCTGGTTTCCCATGCCCGTGATGACAAACGGGGGTCTGCAACGTGGAGATTCGTGTTAGACCCGGCAAAGTCCGAAACGGATTCCCGCGAAAAACTGGTCGCCGGATCTAACCAACGCCTGTACCGCACCGAATTGTTCCGTGCCGACTATTGTGAAGTGGAGGATTCGCCCGCTGCGACCGGACTGGATTCACTTCCCGTCAATCAATGGGTCAAGCTGCCCTCGCCACCACGCAATCCCTGTTACGGGTGTCGAGGCCGCGACTGGGGAACTTCGGTCTGGGATCCTGTCCGAGAGCAGATTCTGCTGTGGGGTGGGGGCCATTGTGTCCGTTCGGCCAGTACCGTTACGCACTACTCGCCCGTCTCAGGTCGATCTGTCGAAGGATTCGATGCCGACGAACCCTATGGAGCCAACGGTGGTGGCGGGTTTGATTCGTCGCTCCTCAATCGCCCGTGGGTCAGTGTCCACAATTATAAGCATTATGCCTACGATCCGACCTCGGGGATGATGGTCTCTGGCCGCGGTTATCTGTATGACCCGCAACAGATGGACTGGCAGCGACTCGAGAAGAAACCGTTACCCTATCGCTTCGAATGGGGTAGTACAGTTCTTGCCTCATCACCGCATGGTGTTGTCGCCTGGGCCAGAAAGACTTCCGGTGAAGACGCTGGTCTGTGGCTTACTGCCAAGGGGAGTGATTGGGTTGATTTGGAACCGACATCACGGCTGTTCGTCCCGTGGTGTGATTCGCATGGGATGGTCTACGATTCCAAACGTGATCGCATTCTGATCAGTAGCGTTGGCGGCAGCTATGGCAAGGCGAGCAACGGAACTCTGATGAGTTTCAATTTCAAGACACGTGCGCTGGAGGTGATTTCTCCCGCGAATCCGGAACTCGGCAAAACGAACTGTGCCAGGGAACTTGCATACGTTGATCATGCTGACTGGTTGTTGATCGGTCACAATGTGCAGCGGGGTGATCCCAAGACCGGCAAAACGCTGACGCGAATCTACGATTGCACTGCCAATAAATACTTCCTGCTCGATGCCGGGCCTGTTCCCGACGGTTACGGGGCCGGTTGGATGTACGATGCGATACGCAAACTGACCTATTCCTTTACGACGGGGGGCGAGGCGTGGGCGATTCGAATCGAACCTAAGACCGCTCGACGAATTGAAGAGTGAACATGTGACACCGCTTCTTCCTTGACGTAGTCGGCCGAATCGCGAACATGGCAGCCGCTGATTTTCTTTTCTGATGATGAAGTTCCCGGAGTTTTCAGATGTCACGGACTGACGACTTGTATTCCGAACTGACCCGACTGTTGCGCGAAGCGGCAGTTCTGGGGTCTTGCAGCAATGTTCTCGGCTGGGATGAGCAGACATATATGCCCCGCGGCGGGGCCGAATTTCGTTCTGAACAACTCGGAATGCTCGCTGGACTGACGCACGAACGAGCCACCTCACCCCGAATTGGCGAATTGTTGTCGGAGTTGGAATCGTCAGGTGATCTGGGTGACCCCGATGACGATCGCGCGGTGAACGTCCGCGAAGCTCGACGAAGTTACAATCGGGCGACGAAACTTCCACGACGTCTCGTGGAAGAATTGTCGCGCACAGTCCCGTTATCACAACAGACCTGGGTGAAAGCTCGCGAAGACGCCGAGTTTCCCGTGTTTCTTCCCTGGCTGGAGAAAATGATCGGCCTGAAGCGTGAAGAAGCCCAGGCGATCGGTTACGGAGACGGCGTTCCTTACGATGCCTTGCTGGATGACTATGAGCCGGGAATGACTGCCGCCGAGGTTTCCCGAGTCTTCGGACCTCTGCGTGACGAACTGGTCAAACTCGTTTTCGCGATCCAGCATTCGCCGAAGCATCCCAATATCGAAATTCTGAATCGACATTATCCGAAGACGCCGCAAATCGTGATTTCGGAAGCTGCGTCGCGGATGATCGGGTTTGATTTTACGCGAGGCCGCATTGATGCTTCGGCGCATCCTTTCTGCAGTGGGTTCGGACCGGGCGATTGCCGCTTGACGACGCGTTACCACGATCACCATTTTCCTTCAGCGTTTTTCGGTGTCCTGCATGAATCAGGGCACGGCATTTATGATCAAGGCCTGCCGACGGACAGCTTTGGACTCGGAATTGGTCAAGCCGACTCACTCGGCATCCACGAATCGCAGTCGCGAATGTGGGAAAACTTTGTTGGCCGCAGCCGGTCGTTCTGGAATTACATGTTTCCCACGGTGAGGGAAGCTTTTCCTGTGGCGCTGGGTGACGTGCCGTTCGACGATTTCTATTTTGCAATCAACGACGTCCGTCCCTCGTTCATCCGAGTCGAAGCAGACGAAGTCACCTATAACCTGCACATCATGCTGCGGTTTGAATTGGAACAACTGCTGGTTGCTGGCGACTTGAAGCCTGCCGATGTGCCAGGCGTCTGGAACGAAAAGTTCTCGCAATATTTCGGCTTGACGGTCCCGAACGATTCGCAAGGTTGCCTGCAGGACATTCATTGGAGTGCAGGACTGTTGGGCTATTTCCCGACATACGCATTAGGGAACATGTATTCCGCTCAATTCTTCGAAGCCGCGCGACGTGATCTGGGAGATCTGGATGCCGCTTTCGCCAAGGGCCAGTTCCGGCCGCTCAAGCAATGGTTGAACGAAAAAATTCATTGCCATGGCAAGCGATATCCCGCCAAACGACTTGTGGAAATCGTGACTGGACAATCGCTTTCCCACGGACCGCTGGTGACTCATCTCAAAACAAAGTTCGGCGAACTCTATGGCGTGTAATTCTTCGGACGATCCGTGGTATCGCATTCAATTCCTTGTCATTTCATCGGCGTCTGATTGATGTCTGTTCTTACAAATGACTCGCGTGAGATGATCCTGCTGGGGACCGGAACCAGTCATGGTGTGCCGCTGATTGGTTGCCATTGTCCGGTCTGTCGTTCGACGAATCCACGCAACAATCGGACCCGGACGGGCGTTGCGGTGAGCACCGGGGAGGGAACCTTCCTGATCGATACGTCGCCTGAGTTGAGAATCCAACTGCTGCGAGAACGAATCGACGTGGTGCATGCGGTCATTTACACGCACAGTCATGCTGATCATCTTTTCGGACTGGATGATCTGCGATTGTTCGGATATCGGCTGAAGCGGGCGATTCCCCTCTATTGTGAGGAAATTGTTGAAAACCAGATTCGCGCGGCATATTCCTACGCGTTTACTCCTCTATCGCCCGACCTGCATTATGGCGCCCTGCCACAACTGGAGTTCCGACGGATTGGATTGGAACCCTTTGAACTGCTCGGCGTTCAAGTTCAACCGATCCGATTGATTCACGGCAAGCTTCCGGTACTGGGATTTCGGGTGGGAAATGTCGCGTTCTGTACGGATGTCAGCTTTATCCCCGATGAGAGTTGGCCACTGCTGGAGGGCGTCGATGTGCTGATCATCGACGCCTTGCGGGACGAACCGCATGCAACTCACTTTGGAATTCCACAAGCGCTCGAAGCGATTGAGCGGGTCAAACCAAAGCGAGCCTACTTGACTCACATTTCGCATTACCTGGAATATACGGAGACGAATGCTCGACTTCCGGCCGGTGTAGAACTGGCCTATGACGGGCTAAGGATCTCGTTCTGATCGAAAAACATCTCGGCCTAATCGACATCGCATTTTCCTCGCACCAATGTTCTCGTGCGTGAAATTACCAGTTTCGCGAGGATTGGTTCGGGCGAGTCTTCGCTGGTTTACTCGACGGCAAACTCGTACTATGTTACTCGCTTATCCCGCATGTACGGGACGTAATGCCTGGACGTTGTCGATCCAGAGCGCACACGCTGTCTGCTGGTCGAGATCGACTCCCGTGACAAACCAGCGGCCGAGGCGGTTACGGATCCTGCGGACCTTGATACGTCGCTCAACGGTCTCGATCCGGTAGAAATACGAACGACCAGGTTCCAACGGGGTATTGTCGAATTGCATGGCTTGACCTCGTTTCGAAAGAAACCGAGGGCACGATTCTGGCAACGCTGAGAGCAGCGTCGGCGGCCACCATGATGCGAGAGTTGGGCAGGAGCGGAATTCCATCACCCCCGGCGCATCACCCATGTTCTGAACTTCGTCACGGCATTTATCGTCACGAATCAACTACCAACTGAAAAGGATCCGCCAAATGTTGCGGCTGCGATACGTCTCTGATCATTTTGTCAGCAATGCAACGAATATCGGATGTCAGGAGGAGACCTTCGGTCGGGCGTTTCGGCGGGGTCGGGAGACCCGCGCCGAACGAAGAACCAGGAACAAAGAACCAAGTACGAAGAACCAGGAACAAAGTTCATTTCACGCCGGGATTACGGCAACAGCTTCGATCTCAATCAACCAGTCGGGGCCAACGAGAGCCGAAACTCCAACGAGCGTACTGACTGGTGGCGTCTCGGCAGAAACGAAACGGCTGCGGACTTCGCGTAAAATCGGTACGTGTTCAGGTCGCAATCCGACAACAAACAGACTGGTCTTTACGACGTTGCGAAAGGTGGTGCCGGAGGCGATCAGCGCTATTTCAATATTGCGAAAGACTTGCTCCGTCTGAAGTTTCAGATCACCTTTTCCGACGAGTTCGCCTCGCTCGTTGATACTCACCTGCCCGGAAATGTAGATCGTTTTCCCACCCGTGACACTTGCCACATGCGTCCAGCCGTAGGTCGGGCAAAGCAGCGGGGGATTGAGATATTCTACATTCATGAATTTTAACTCCTGCAAGCATGAACATTACGACACGGCTACTCCGACGCCGTATTTCGTCGCCGCTGCTTCGTACTCGCTGATAGCTTCGGGAAGCAGTTTCGCCAGGTTTTCAGCTCGAGTTTCGTCGGAGGGGTGAGTTGATGCGTACCAGGGCGTTTGTGTTGCCCCTTTTTTTGCTCCGCTGAACCGTTGCCAGAACTTTGGGGCTTCGTTGGGGTCATATCCCGCCTTGGCCATCAAGTGAATTCCCATCTCGTCCGCTTCCGATTCGTGGAAACGGCTGAACGGCAACATCACCCCATATTCGGCACCGACGTTGTAGGCGTTCAAAGCCAACTTTTCCTGATCGGCGGTCATTTTCACGCCCAGGTATTTCGCGAGAGCAATTCCGTTGGTTCCAACCTTTTCCTCCACCATCTGCTGGCTCATGCGTTCGCCGCCATGCCGGGCGAGAGCGTGAGAGATTTCGTGAGACATCACCACTGCAACGCCTGCCTCATTCTCGCAGACAGGAACGATTCCTTCATAGAAAGCCACTTTGCCTCCGGGAAGACAGAACGCATTCTGCGTTTTATCGGCAATGACGGCGAATTCCCACGCATAGTCCCCACGTTCAGAAACCGCGGCTAGCCGTTTACCGACCCGCTCCACGATTTCAACGTACGCCTTGTTCGTGGAGAGAGTGTTCTTCTTGCGAATATCTTCAAACGCAGTCAGCCCCATCTGCTGCTCCTGAGTTTCAGGGACCAGCGTCAGTTGGCGACGATGTGTGATGGGTGTTTGACGACATCCACAGTGAGCGATTCCGAAGACGGCGGAGGCGGACAGTCCCAGTTGGGCCAGGAACTGTCGGCGAATGATCCCTTCGTGTTTTGAGTCAACGACTTCCCGAAAATGATGCTCTGAACGCATGCACTCTTCCTTGAGTGGCGAGTGGCGTGGATTCGACAACAGGAACAATTCGACAATCCGTCCCACGCCGCTCGGTGACTTTGAATCTTGACGGACGACTGAAACCCACGAAAGAGCAATCGGCATTTTCCGGAAATGCGGGACAGTCGACGGCGACATTTTTCGGACTCACCGGCATTGGATGCCGAAGGGGTGCGGCAATCGTTGCCGACTCCCGACCGCACTGAAACGCCCGACCTCGAGTCTCCTGCTCCAACGAGGAGATTCAACCACAGGGGACACGGAGGAAGAGGTCTGTCCTGTAGCGATCATCCGCGTACCCGCAGATTCAGGGTGAACCCAATGATGTGTGCATCGAAATCAACGTTTGGTTGGCACTCACCACTGAATTCTCAAAGCCGCCGTACAGCGGCACATCAAACTCGGTGGAATTTCCGTGATACGCTGGGACACCCGGCCAACTTCGTACTTCCGCAGAATGCTGCAAAAAACACAGAGTTGGGATCGAACGCATGCCGATTCATTGATATACTGCGTCTGCTGAGTTTGCCTGTTTTCACGGGCTACAAGAAACTGATCGCAAACTCTGTAGTGACATTGGTTTGCAAGCAATGTTTGGTGAGCGACCAACAGGGGCGGCAGTTGTAGTTCTTGAGCGGTCGCTCGAATCGGGTTGAGGGCACTGCCCTCAGAAGGGGAGTCGTTTCATGCTGACAGTACAAGGTCGACCAGACAACGGTTCGTTCTGTGACCGATTAAGTCGTCGAAACTTCCTGCAGATCGGAACGCTTGGCCTGGGCGGCCTGACACTCCCTCAATTGCTGCGAGCCGAATCAGGATCTGGCAGCCGAAATTCGGTGAAGTCCGTCATCATGATCTACCTGGTGGGCGGTCCTCCTCACCAGGACATGTTCGATCTGAAACCTCAGGCACCCCGGGAAGTGGCTGGTCCGTGGCGTCCGATTGAAACGAATGTCCCCGGGTTCGAAATCTGTGAAGCATTCCCGCTGCTGGCAGGAATGGCAGACAAGTTCTCGATCATCCGTTCGCTGGTCGGGAATCAGGCCGATCACGATGCGATTCAGGTCTTCAACGGGCATCATCCTCGCAACCCGAAGCCCTCGGGAGGGTGGCCACAGTTTGGTTCGATGGTTTCCAAGGTGATGGGACCGGCCAACATCGCGACCCCGCCGTACATCAGTCTTTGCTACCAGTGTACTCACGGCCCCTACAATGAACCTGGGCCGGGTTTCCTGGGGGCGGCGCAGGCTCCGTTTCGGCCGATGGGGCCGACGAAAAGTGACATGGTCCTGAATGGTGTGACATTGGAACGACTTGGCGACCGCCGGTCGCTGATGCGAAGTTTCGACCAGTTCCGACGGGATGCGGACCACACGCGCATGATGGAGGGAATGGATCATTTCTCTGAGCAGGCCATGGGCTTGTTGACTTCGTCAAAGCTGGCAGAAGCTCTTGATTTGTCGAAAGAAGACCCGCGGACGGTCGCTCGGTATGGAACCGGAGACCCCAAGGTCTTCATGGACGGCAACGGCGCACCTCGGGTGCCTCAGAGCCTGTTGATGGCCCGACGCCTGGTCGAAGCGGGGGCACGCGTCGTAACACTCAACTATAGCAAGTGGGATTGGCACGGTGGCCTCAATGCCGAAGGACGCGCCAATAACTCGATCTTTCTGCGTGAAGAAGAAGACTTTCCGGTCTTCGATAAATGTGTCAGCGCGTTGCTGGAAGATCTCCACCAGCGGGGACTCGACCAGGATTGCTCCGTCCTGATCGCCGGTGAATTTGGACGAACGCCGAAAATCAGTGCTCAGGTTGGGCGTGACCACTGGCCGCAAGTGAACTGTGCATTGCTGGCCGGAGGTGGCATGAAGCATGGTCAGGTGATCGGAGCCACCGATCGCCTCGCTGGCGAAGCGGTGTCCCGACCTGTCACGTTTGGCGAAATCTACTCAACGCTGTTCCATAACCTCGGGATCGATGCCTCGCACGCGACGATCCAAGACCTGAATGGTCGTCCGCAGTATCTGGTGGAAGACGCTGCCAAGCCAATTTCCGAATTGATTTGATCAGTGATGAATTGGCGGAATGGTATGCGAAGCCTGTGCACCTGCGCTCAGTGGATATCGTCCCACCGGCGGATGCGACAGGATTGGCAATCGTTCATTTCGTAATGGCACCAACTACAACATGCAGGGGGCGCCTGGCAGATAAATGCACGCATATTGACGGCACTTGGCACAAGCTGGTGAATAATCTGAGCTACGTGACTTGCTGCTTAAGAATTGTCGGCACTATTTCCGCTGATCCATCTTGCAATCCGGGTCAATCGGAACCGAAGGGCCGACTTGGTCTACGGGATGAGTGAAGACGTACTTCCAGACTGATTCGTGGATGAACTTTCCGGCAGCATCTTTTCCCGCCGAGCCACCCGGGACGACGGTTGTATGGGCTCGATTGGCGTCGTTTTTCACGTCGCTCGTTGTAATCAGTCGACGCGAGTTGCCATACGGCGGTTTGATTTCATCAACGTTGACGATGGGGCCGTATTCTTGCAGTTTCAGCAACTGCCATGAACGGCAGTAGTGATCTGCCACCCAACCACCATCCAGAACATGTGTGAATCCAAAAAAGCGGTATGACGGAGTGGCCGACGGTAGTCCCTGCCACATTTCCGTATTGTCCCGTGGCCCCGAAAACATCACGACGCGATCGACTTTCTGATGAATCGCGAATCGTGCGGCGGTCGTGCTGCCGTGTGAGATTCCTGCCAGGATCACCTTATCCCAATTCAGCCCCTTTCCATCGGCAGCAACAAACTGCTGCCACTTTCCCTGGGGATTCTCTTTCGACAACCATTTAACGAACTGAAAGGCTCGCTCTGACATGCCGTCCGGTTTGGGAATTGAAACGATCGGGCTGTGATCTTCTCCGGTGGCTGCTTCGAGTCGGATTTTACCGAGGCTCTGGCCATCATTCAGCTGCTCTTTGGTCAGGCCTGAAAACCAGCGATTCGCATAACTGACTTGAATACCATGTAAACCGTAGCCGGAGATACGTTCAAACAATCCGGCATTATGATCCATCAGCCAGATCACCAGTTTGCCCTGCTGGGCAACTCGCGTATCGACGACCGCGTGCTGCAGGTCGAGGACCTTTCCTTTATCGTCCTTGAAAACAAACCCAATCTCGGGATGCTCGCGCGTTCGCGAATCGATTTCACTGGCACGTCGCGAGATGTCAAATCGTTGCTTGGCAGGCTCGACCGCGCGAGCAACGTTGACCAGCGAGATCAGGCACATCGCGATCAGGAGCAGTTTGTGATTCATTTGTTATCCTGGGATTGAGCGAAAATCGCATGGCATCATAACCCGTCGGACGACGGATTTCAGCCGGTTGCAATCAGCGGTCGAGGGATCTGGGATCACGTCAATTTTCTTTAGTCCCTGCAATATGGGCAGTCCCCCAATGCGGGCAGTCCCCCAATGCGGGCAGCCGTCCGCGCAGCCTTGCCCCAACTGGAACAAGGAATCGGCGTCTTCGAAATTGCTGTTGGGAGCCACTTCAGATTCGTCGGAACTGCAACCTCACTAGCTAGGTGAGGTTGCCAAAACGGACGATCAATACTCGTTCGCTTCCCCACCTGCGTCGTCGAACTGCTGGAACTTCTTTTCGCTGACCTGACGAATCCGACGCTCGTTCACTTCCTGCAGCAGTTTGGCGATTGCTTCGTCGATCGACATTGCTCCCAGATCACCGTCAATCCGGTCACGCAGGCTGACGGTCCCGTTCTCCTGATCTTTACCGCCGACGACCGCCATGTACGGAATCAGTTCCACCTGGGCATCTCGAACCTTGGCGTTGATCTTGGTCCCTCGCAAGTCTGTTGCCACGCGGAACCCTGCAGCACGGAAGCGAGCTTCCACTTGCTTCGCGTAACCTT
>Ga0194055_10000589_pt1 | contig 29336 bp, 24 predicted proteins | sample SepL449m_MetaG_FD_155482 | JGI IMG/M metagenome (GOLD analysis project Ga0194055, IMG submission 155482) | Anoxic zone freshwater microbial communities from boreal shield lake in IISD Experimental Lakes Area, Ontario, Canada - Sep2016-L442-9m | ecosystem: Environmental > Aquatic > Freshwater >... | reverse complement strand
ATCGGCATCGACAGGCCCGAGTCCATCTCGCGGTGGGTCTGGCTTTCGGTGGTGCGGGCGCCGATGGCGGTCCAGCTGATCAGATCGGCGATGTACTGGGGCACCACGGGATCGAGAAGCTCGGTGGCGGCCGGCAGGCCCAGCTCGGCCAGATGCAGCAGCAGACCCCGCGCCCGGCGCAGGCCGGTGTTGATGTCGTAGCTGCCATCGAGGTGGGGATCGTTGATCATCCCCTTCCAGCCCACGGTGGTGCGGGGCTTCTCGAAGTACACCCGCATCACGATCTCCAGGTCTTCGCGATGGCGCTGCTGCGCCTCCAGGATCGCCTCGGCGTACTCCCGAGCGGCCTCCCCATCGTGAACGGAGCAGGGCCCCACGATCACCAGCTGGCGCCGATCGCCGCCGTGGAGGATCGCCTTGATCCGCTCGCGGGCCTGCTGCACGGTGCGGGAACCCTGCTCGCTGATCGGCAGCTCCGCGTGCAGCACCGCCGGCGGCACCAAGGGCCTGGTTTCGACGATGTGAAGATCGGAGGTGGGGATCATGAACGGCAGACGCCCTGGCAATCCAGCACTCCACCCTAAGGGCGCTGCCGGCGCCTTCCGGCAGCTAGGGGCCTCTACACAGCAACGGCAGCGGCAGCGGCGTGTCGGCAAACGGGAACGCCCGGGGTCGATGGCGGTGTCGGCGGTGCCGGCGCGGCAAACGGTGCAGACGGTGTGGACGGTGCTGGCGCGGCAGACGGGGCAGGATCGGAAGGATCCAGCGGATCAGGTCGAGGCTGGCCTGCTGGATCGGGCGCGCCCGTGAGCACGCCTGGGTTGCACAGGGTGGAACTGGAAAGGGGAAGCCCTGGGCTCTCTGCTGCCTCCCGCCTCCTGTGCCCCCTGCCTCTCCAGACGCCCCTGGCGCTCCCGCTGACAGCGAGCCGCCCTCAGCTCCGCCAGACTTATCAGCACCACAGCGCTCCTGGCTCGGCCTGGATCACCTCGGTGCCATCCAGGCCGGCGGGGGAGTGATCCTCGGCCTGATCGCTCTGTTTTCCTCCTATGACCACATCACCGCCTTCGGCCGCAGCATCGGTCTCCAGCAGCAATGGGGCATCCCCATCATCGTTGCCTCGGTGGCGACAGTTTTTATCGATGCTCAATTGGCGACGCGATCCCGGCTACGAGCAGCGCAAGATGCAGAGCGAATGGCGGATGAAGCAGCTCGAGAGCGAGATCTTGCTGGTGAGGAAAGACAGAGAGCAGATCAAGAGCGAAACCGAGCAGCTGAGGCGCGAGAACGCCAGGCTGAAAGCGCTGAACGCCAAAGGCAGAGCCTTGCTGAGCTGCGTCGATCAGCATTGCTTTCCGCCCGAGTGCAGCTCGACCCCTCCCCAACCAACCGAGCCCGACTGCGGGCCTTCCTCACCCTGATGGGCCAGGGGCTGCTGGACGATGGGGATGCGGGCATGGCATGAAGAGCCAGGAAATCGAGGCGCCTGCGGCGCCATTCGGGAACAGCCTGCAACCGATAGCCACCTAGCTAGAAACTAACGGCCGCAAGCCAACAGCCAGGGTTAAAAAACAGCCGAGTGTTGAGGGATTAAGGGATTAAGAGTTAAGGGAAGGGCCCTGGGGGAGGCAGACCACACGGAAACCGACGAGGCCGTTGGCATTGTCGGGGAGGCTGAGGGCGCGGTAGGCCGAGCGGCAGAACCTGGGGTTGTTGTTCCAAGAGCCGCCGCGTAGCAGCCTGGTCTTTTTCGTTTCTTTACTCTTATCTCCTTCCGTTCCATCCACCCAAGCCCGGCCATCAGTGGGTGCTCCTTCGTAGCCCTCATGCCATTCATCCAAACACCATTCCCATACATTGCCGTGCATGTCATGCAGGCCCCAAGCATTGGCCGGGAACATCCCTACAGGCGTAGTCTGCTCGCAGTAGATCCCTTTAGGCCCATCGGCATAAGCATAGTTACCGTCGTAATTAGCCAGCTCCGGGCTGATCGTGTCACCAAAATGAAAGGGCGTTGTCGTTCCGGCTCGGCAGGCGTATTCCCACTGGGCTTCGCTCGGCAAGGTGTATGCACGGCCGGTGCGCTTGCTGAGGCGATGGCAGAACTCGATCGCATCCAGCCAGCTGACCTGCTCCACAGGGCGGTTGTCGGTGTTGCTCTCGCCTTCCAACAAGCGCACCTTTTTTTCCCCTTGCCCTTCGTTGCTTTGGAATCGGGAGGGATCCGTCTTCAGCTCCCTGCCCCACCGTTCCCCCGGCCGCTCCTGCCAGCCCGCCACCTCTCGCCATTGGGCCTGGGTGATCGGCGTTTGGCTCATGAAAAAGCCCTGCAATTGCACCAAATGCTGGGGGCCCTCTGAATCACGGCGCTCCGGCTCCGTTTCCGGCGAACCCACCCAGAATCGCCCCGGTGGAATCCAGAGCAGGGTGAGGGCCAAGGGCTCTTTGCCAGAGGCTGGTGCTGATGCAGGGCCTCCACCCAACAGGCTTTCATTCAACCGGAACCCTTCCGAGAGGCCTTCAGCCCCTTGCTCAGGTGATCCGGCCGAATCGTGGGGATGCAGCACCTCACGAAACCCCTGGGTCTGGCGGGGCTGGCGCAGCAGGAAGGTGACGGAGCGGCCGCCTTTTGCGGAGCTGCTGGGCATGGCGCTCATCCAGGAAGCGAAAAGAGGGATGCGAGTCCGGCGCTGATGGCGGAGCCATGGGCGCTCGGGGCACCCCTCGGCGCTGTGCGGATCAGCCGGCGAAACCAGCTGATCACGGGAGCGGGTCTGGACCCTTCCTGTGCGCCCGCTTGAATCCCTTCCAGCGGTTCTGACGGCGAAGGGTGCTGGGGGAGGCAGACCACACGGAAACCGACGTTGTTGTTGGCATTGTCGGGCTGGTTGTGGTTGCGGTAGGCCGAGCGGCAGTTCCTGGGGTTGTTGTTCCAAGAGCCGCCGCGTAGCAGCTGAGCGACCCGCCCACTTTCAGGGTAGATCCGCTGCATAGGGCAGGCTGATGAACAGGCGGCGCCTGAGGCGCCAGGTGTGGCCATGGGCGAGGTGAGCGTTCCAACTGAGCAGGCTGGTGCGGGCGACGGTCGCGGGCAGCGTCCCAGCCAACACCGCCTTGTGCTGCAGCTTCAGGCGGCGGCAGCCCCGGCGCAGGTTGTGGTTGCGCACCCGCAGCCGGCCTGGCCGCACCACGAAACCCACGTAGCGCTGGTAAGCGCACTCGCCAGGCAGGGCGCTGAGCGTGTGATCGAGCGCATTGAGGTGCAGATTGGCGAGAAATTGGCTGGTGAGGTTGCCGATCGGCAGGCCCCGGGGCCGCTCCAGCGGCGTGAGCAGGCTGTCGCCGGGAAAGGCATCAAGGGCGGGGCCGTGGCTGGCGCCGTTGGCCAGAATCTGATCGAGGAGCCAGAGAGTGCCAGGGCAGCCGATAGCTGCCGCAAGTTGGGCCCGCAGGATCGTGAGGTCGATGCTGGGGAAGTAGAGGCGGATGTCGGCCTGCAGCACCCAGCGGTGGCGGGCGGCCGCCGCAGTGAAGCGGCGTAGGGCCCGGTGGCTGCCGTAGCCGCGCCGGTTGGCGAAACTACCGCGGTGGAAGCCACGCTCCAGCGGCGGCACGATGGCGGCGCAGAGGGCATGATGCACCACCCGGTCGCGAAAGGGGGCGGCACTGATCAAGCGTGGCTTGGGATCGCGGATGGGGAACTGGCGGTAGGGGCCGGGTTTGTAGGTGAACGAGCGCAATTCCTCCTGTAGCCCCAGAAGCTCCGCTTCCAGGTTGGCGTTGAAGGCCAGCACCGCGGGCCGATAGCGCTTGCCCCGCTGGGCGCGGCGGGCAGCGGCCTGCAGGCTGGCGAAGCTGGTGAGGCGGGGGTAAAGGTTCGCGAGAGCCATCAGGCGGGGCGGCGCTGCTGGGCGAGCCAGGCGCTGTGCTGGCGGCCAACGGCAGTGATCAGGCGGCTGGCGTGCTCGTAGCGGCGTAGATCAATCAACTGGAAATCGTGCAGCAGCCGCGTCTGCAGTTGGATCAGCTGAATCCGGCCGCGCAGGGGTTCAAGGATGGTCAGCCGCTCCCGCTGGAAGCGGGCCAGGGCCAGCTGCTCCAGCAGCTCGTAGAGATTGGTGATCAGCCGCTCGCCCAGGCCATGGCGGTGCTGGCGCGGCAGACGGTGCAGGATCGGAAGGAACCAGCGGATCAGGTCGAGGGTGGCCTCCTGGATCGGCAATTCGGCGCTGGATGGGGTGGGCATGGGGCGTGGCGGCTCGTGAATTCTGTGCCAGATTCAAGGAGAAGTGGCATAAGGAGGGGTAGCAAGGTGGTGGATGAGCAGCCATGCCCGGTCATGGAGGTGAGCGTGGGGCGACAGGGGCGACTGGTGATCCCTGCGGCCCTGCGTCGATCGCTGGGCCTGGGGGAGGGTGACACCCTGGTGGCGCGGCAGGAGCAGGGCAGGCTGGTGTTGGAAAAACCAGAGGCCATCAAGCAACGCCTGTTAGCCCGCTTTACCGGGATGCCGGCCGATCGCCAGTTGGTGGACGAATTGCTATCAGAACGGCGCCTGCAGGCCCAGCAGGAAGGGATTTAATGCGGGTGGTTCTGGATGCATCGGCACTGCTGGCTTTTCTGAGGCAGGAACCTGGATCCGAGCTGGTGGATCAGGTGCTGGGTGCTGCTGTGCTCACGAGTGTGAACTGGGCCGAAGTGGTGCAGAAATCGCTCTCGGCTGGGGTGGACGTGGACGGGTTGCGGCAGGATCTGCAGGCGCTTGGGTTAGCGGTGGAGCCGTTCACCGCCGTGGATGCCGACACGGCGGCGAAGCTCTGGCCCCAGACCAGAGCGCGCGGCTTGTCGCTGGCCGATCGCGCCTGCCTGAGCCTGGGGCTGCGCCTCAATCTGCCGGTGCTCACCTGTGATCGGGCCTGGGTGGGGTTGGCCCTGCCGCTGGAGATTCAGCTCCTGCGCTGAGGTGGGCCACAACACCCGGTTGCAGGCCATGGAATCGAGGCGCCTTCGGCGCCACCCCGGAACAGCCAATAACCAACAGCCAGGGTTAAAAACAGCCAAGTGTTGAGGGATTGATGGATTAAGGGTTAAGAGAAGGGCCCTGGGGGAGGCAGACCACACGGAAACCGACGTTGTAGAAGGCATTGCCGGGCCGGTCGTGGTGGCGGTAGGCCGAGCGGCAGTCCCAGGGGAAGAAGTCCCAAGAGCCGCCGCGTAGCAGCTTGGTCTTTGCCGATTCTTTACTCTTTTCCCGTTCCGCAGCATCCATCCAGGCTCGGCCATCGGCAGGTGCTCCTTCAAAACTCTTGTGCCATTCATCCAGGCACCATTCAAATACATTACCGTGCATGTCATATAGCCCCCAGGCGTTGGCCGGGAACATCCCTACAGGCGCAGTCTTCTCTCGGTAGATCCCTGTAGGCCCACCTGAATAAGCATAGTTTCCGATGTAATTCGCCAGCTCCGGACTGATCGTGTCACCAAAACAAAAGGGCGTTGTCGTTCCCGCTCGGCAGGCGTATTCCCACTGGGCTTCGCTCGGCAAGGTATAGGTGCGGCCAGTGCGTTGACTCAGGCGGTTGCAGAACTCCATCGCATCCAGCCAGCTCACCCGCTCCACAGGGCGGTTGTCGGTGTTGGCTTCAGCCTCAAACAAACGAACCTCGCCTTCCGCCTGGCCTTCCCTGTTCTGAAAATGGGAGGGATCAGGGTTCAAGTCCTGTCCCCAGCGCTCTGCCGGCAACGGCTGCCATCCCGCCACCTCACGCCACTGCGCCTGGGTAATCGGGGTGTGGCTCATAAAAAAGCTCGCCAGCTTCACCTCATGCTGGGGGCCTTCATCGTCTGAACGCTCGGGTTCCTCCGGGGGCGAGCCCATCAGGAAGCTGCCGGCGGGGATTTCTACGAGGGTGAGGGCCAACCGCCCGCCCAGGTCCTCCCGGTAGCCCTCTACCTGCAGCGGGCGGGAATCCATGGTCCAGCGGCCGCCTTCCTGGCGTAACAGGCAGGTGCTGGTGGGGAGATGCTGCAGGGGCATGGTCTGCAGACGTGCGGTTTCGAAGCGGACGGGCTGCAGTTCAGGCACCTCTACAAGCAAAGCGGTCGTGAAGTCATGACTCACGAAACGCATCGTCTCCGGCCAAACCCTGCGGACCGGCTGAGGCGATCGTCCCCGCAGCTGCCGGGCAAACCGCTGATACTCCTCGCCTGGCAGCCGTTCGATCAGCTCAGCCGTGGCTGTAGCGAAGTTCACCACACCCTTGAGCTCCTCGTCGTCGATCTCCAGACCGGGATCACGCAGCAGGGCGCGAAAACTGTGGCCGGTGCCCAAGGCATTCCAGCGGCGTTCCAGTAGCCCCGTCACCATTCGCACCACCGTGACAGTATCGGCGGCACTGAGATCGCTGCGCAGCAGTTCCAGCACGCCCGCATGGAAGGAATACTGGAGCGTGTCCGCGTCTGCGGGACTCAGACGGACTGCATCTCGGCGGCCTGTGTGCTGCTGGTCCGGCTCCTGCTCCGGCGACCAGGCGATCGGCTGCAACAGGCCGCTCAGCAACACCTCCTGCAGCGGCAGGGGGCCACTCGCCGGGGGCAGCATCGCCTCCTTGATCAGCCGCATCACCGGCAGGCTCAACACCGGCGCCGCCGCCAGCACCATCATCAAGCGCTGGGCCTCCGCGGAGGCGAAGCGGCAGAAGCCCTGCCAAAGCTCCTCGGCACTGCTGGGTTGGGCAACAGCCGGTGCCAGTGCCTCAGGCCGGAGCGGCTCCAACCGCTGCTCCAAAACGGCGCGATCAGCCGGGATCCTCACGCCGGCGATGCTCAGGCGCCCATCCCCCATCACCAGTGCCGACCATGGAGCCAGTGATCCGGGATCCAGGCTCAAAACGGGCACAGCACCACCTCGTGTGAGCGTGTCGTCCCAGCCATCGGGATCACGCACCAAGTAGTGCGAATTGCTGGCGGTGGCATCGCCATTGCGGATCTCTGCCTGCGCCAGAGCTCGCAGAGCCGTGCGCTGGGCCATCCAATGCGGCAGGGTGTGAAGGATCGCAACAGGCAGCTGGCGGCTCCAAGCCTCCAGCACTTCAAACATCAGGCCATCCCACCAATGGGGCCCGGCGGTATCGGAAATCACCAGCAACAGGCTGCGCTGGACTTCCGCTGCCAGCGGAGGCGGACTGCGCCGCAGCGTTTTCGGGCTCTTCCAGACCACCTGCTGCGCTTCAACGGGTCTGAACCCCACGGCCCCATCGCCCTCCCAGCTGCGGGGTGGGATCAGTTCGACCATGCGCACCGCGCCGAACGCGCCGCTCCTCACCAGCAGATCGCGAAACTCCCCGGCCAGCGGTTGCCATACCTCCATCGAAAGGCCACGATCCACCAGCAGGGTCACGCTGAACCGAGGCTCCGCGAGGGCTTCGTACACAGGGAGAGGCAACCGTTGCTCCGCACACCGCTCCGCCGTCGCTTCCTCATCCAGCTGCTGCCTGTCGGCAGCGGGGTCACGCCCCATCAGCGGGCGCAGCGCCTCCAACAACAACCGATCAGGCGGCAGCAGTCGCGGGGCCTGCAGGCGCACCGGCAAGCTGGCAATGGCGGCATCCAGCTCCCGTTGCCTGGGCAGCACCCGGACAGGCAGCAGGTGCGCTGCCCGCTCACGAGGGCTGGCAGGTGGTGTCTCCGGAAAGAACGCGCAATGATCTTGATCGCCAGGCGGGGGCTCTGGCGGTGGAGTGGGGGGAGGGCGTTTGGAGGAGTCGTTTCTGCCTGGATCGGAAGTATGGGATTCCTTGCGCTCTTGCGCTGATTGACTGCCCTGATCCCTGATCGTGGGCGCCAGCGCTTCAGGCATAGTTCGAGCCAGCCACAGTAGATCGGCCAGATCAGAGGCCGTGAGGCTCTCCTCGGCCGGAGGCCAGGCCACCAACCAACCAAGTAGCTCACTGAGCCTGGCTGCTGATGAATGCTGGGCTGCACTACGGCTGGACATGGGATCAGCAGGCTCGCTCAATCGTGAAGTTGGCGATACAGAATCTGGCGCAGGCTGCTGCGCTGCTCCTCGCTGGCGGGAGCTCCCTGCTGCAATGTGAGCAGGTAAAGAGCATTGAGCAGCTGATCGGTCGCCCGATCAAGGTTGCCCTCATCACCAAGGAATTGGCGGATTTCTTCGGCTAGATTCTTAGCCGAAAGCTGGGCCGATGGTTTGAAGTGGGCGCCCACCACATGCACCAGATCCTCATGGCTGGGAGTGGGCATCTCAACTCGGATGCAACGGCGATGAAAGGCAGCTGGAAACTCACGCTCACCATTGCTGGTGAGCACAATGATCGGAAACTCGCGGCACACCACCCGGCCCCCGCTAACCGGCCAGGTGCAGCCCGGATCGGCGGTATGCAGTTGCTCCTCCCGATCTTGCCGCCGAGCCTCACGCACGAGCTGGGGAATCTCAAAGAACCCCTCTTCAAAGAGATTCAACAACTCATTGGGGAGCTGCAGATCACCTTTATCGAGCTCATCGATCAACAGCACCCGTGGCCTTGAGAAGGGAAGAAACGCAGTGCCCACTGGACCAAGCTTCAGGTAGTCGCTGGTGGGCCTTTGGTCATCAGCGGGGGGCAGCGCCGTTCCCTTGGTGCCTGATGATGCAGTACCCCAGCCAGCATCCTGCAGGCGGCCGACGGCGTCATAGAGGAACTGCCCATCTTGAAGCTGGGTGCGGGGGGTGACCGCCCAGCTCAGCACGGGGCCGAGGTCGAGCTCCTCAGCGATGGCATAAGCGAGGCTGGTTTTGCCGCAACCCGGCGTACCGGTCACCAGCAGCGGCCGGCGCAGATGAATCGCGGCATTCACCGCCAACCGCACCGCCTCACCTGCTGGACGTATCGCTCCTTCGCTGGTTCGAGGCAGGCGGAACGCCTCGCCGCGAAGACGGTCGCGCTCCTGGGTGTTGAGGCCGGGATTGCTCTTCAGCCAATCACGGTGCTGCTGCCAATACCCCGCATCAATCGCATTCAGGGCTTCCAGTTGCTCAGCTTGCGGCATCAGAAAGCGCCGCCACGGGGGCGGCTTAGGCCATTCATCCTGCCGCTGCCGCTGCACCTTCTTCTTCACACGCTCAGGCCTTGGGAGGTTGGTGAACAGGTCCCAGGATTCCGGGGAGGGCTTACTGGAACGGGTGCTGGAGCGGGTCATGGCTGGCGAGGCGGAAACGCAGAGTGGTATGTGGGGCTGTTGGCGGCGAGTGCTCTGGTGACCTCAGCCGGTGCTGTAGCCCAGGGAAGGGGCCTGCTCCGCCACCGAGATCAGGCGCGGCGTCGCCGGCCGTTCGGGATCCATCTCCAGGCAAGCTTCGATCAATACAACGAGAGAACTCGGCAAGCCCTGCTTTCGCGTGGGCAGTTCAAAAGGATCGCGGCGCACCTGCTGGCTGTGATTCTTGGTTTTGGTTGGCTTCTGTAGCTCGAGTGTTTTGAAAAGCTGAACAACCTGTTGGTTCCTCTCCTTGGCGGGCTGTCCTTCCACAGAAGGATGCAACCACAGAACCACTGGAGCAGCCGACTCCAGCGCGGATCGGTAGAACTTTTCGCGCCCACGAAGATCAACGCCTAGAGATCCCAGTCGGAGAATCGCCACGGCTTCAGGCTGGCCAGGGCTGGGGCTACGGCTGTGAGGAAGATGGGTGTGAAGGTTCTCATATGGGAAGTCCTCAGCAAACAGTTTCCAATGGCCTGTATTATCGGCGAGTGCCCTGTGTTTACGGTCGAAGTGTTGCTTGTGCAAAACAAAATAGGGCTTTGTCCAGCGATCGATGGAGCGAAGCCGATAGAAGATGGTTGCCATTGAGACAAGATCCTCGGAGTCATCTTCCAGCTCCAAGCGCGACCAATCCTCATCAAGCAAGGCCCTCGGCAAGAACAGGTCAAGGAGTGGCTCAAGATCAATGCGGCCCTGATCTGTCAGCCGGGCCTTCGCTGCCATCCACAAGCGGCCCAAAACAACGCCAGGCAGTCGCCAATTGGGCCGATCTTTATGCGGGCTGAAACAGAACACATGGTCAGCAGCAGGCTCAATCTGGTCGTAGAGCGAACCCCCTTCTGCCAGAGGGATGCACAGCACAGCATTGCAGCGATAGGCAGCATGCCCCTCAGGGGTCCGCTCGCCGGTGGGCTTGATCAACACTGCCAGCGATGGCGGGATGGGAGATGGGGCCTCAGCCAGAGCATCCATCGCGACCCTTTCAAGCCTGGCCGAGAGGTTGTCAAACAGAAGCGCAATCCTCTCCGCTTGCAGATGGCGCCATTGGCTCAGATCCTCCAGGCTCACCCGCAGATCGGCCCACTGCAGGGGAATCAGAGAGGCGAACTGAGGAAACAGGCTGGCAGGGGTCTGCAGAGGCCAGGTTTCCTGGATAGCCCCATGCCAACAAGCGTGAAACTGGACCGGCGAGAGCGCCGCATGCTGCTGAGCGAGTTGCTGCAGCTTGGTTCGCAGATCCGTTAGATCTAACTCCGGTGGGTCTGGGATCTCCTGGGCAGCGCCGCCAAGTTTACTTTGCACATAGCTAATGATCTCGCGGAAGTCATCGCGGCGAATCGCAGCGCTGCCACGTGGCATGGCGATCTTCCTAATGGCCAAAAGAATGTCTGGAAGGCTTTCAATCATGTCCTCACACTTCATCAAGACTTTGGAAAGCTCCGGGGTCCGCCTCGAACGCGTCTTCTCCACATTGTGCTTCCAGGCTTTCCAATACTCAATTAAGAGTTCTGTTTTCTCTACATCCAGATCAGCTTCGGCATCCTCAAGCACAAGAGCAGCCACCCGTTCAGCGAACTCATCAACGTCGCTTCCGCAGCGCATGTAGGCTTCATAAAGCTCATATATCATGCACCATTGAGAACGCAGCGCCTTGTGGCTGATCACAGCAAGAATCAACGGTGCCTTTGCGATACGCCTGCCAAACTTCTCGATTGAATCACCTGCTTTCACCTCATTCTTATCCCTGCCGATCACAATTCCCACCTCAGCAAAGCTGCGACAGAGATCATTAACGATTGCATCGCGTTCTTGACCCTCAGTCGTATCGTCACCCCAGGCATAAGAGATGTAGGCAGCTGGCGTTGGCATGGTTAAAATTACACGTCCAAGAAAAGGATTGACGTCATTTGCGTTTGGCACGCTGTATCTTTACCGGACCGACCTTATTGCCAGCCAGTTCGATCTGCACAGCTTCAATCAGCTCGGCAGGCTGGTTGATCACAGCCGCGGCTCCCAGCTCCACAGCCTGGCCAATCGCTTCAGCCTCTCGATTTCCCACATAGAAAATCACAGGCACGTCATGATTCCGCGAACGCAGCAACTTCAAAAGCTTCAGACCAGCATTCGGATCATTATGCCGGCTCATGTCGGAAATGACCAGATCAACAGACCCTGAAGCAATCAAACCAAGCACTTCATCATTGCTGTCAGGCAAGATAAAACGAATGCCCTCATCCGCCAGCAGAGCCCGCTCGCTGCGGTTGTTGTCGTGATGATCGTCGATCCACACCACCAATGCCTGGTGATCAGAAGCCTCTCGGGCAGACTGATCTCCAGCCTCCCAACCCTTCTCCCCACCAACCCCACCCGGGAGACACACCACCCGCAAGCCCACACTCGCCGACTTGAGAGTTTGCGGAGGCAGGCGATACCGGCAGGCTGAGCGGGCATCGCTAGGCGGATCGCTCCAGGCCCCGCCGCGCACCACCCGATCCGCGGTCGAAGGGGCCTGGGCGTCGATCCAGGGCGTGTCGTCGTTCGGGGCACCGTGATAGCTGTCGTGCCAGTGATCCCGGCACCATTCCCTCACATTGCCGTGCATGGCATGCAGGCCCCAGGCGTTGGCGGGATGGCGCCGCGCCGAGGTTGTCTGCTGACCCTCCGCTGGCAGCGGATCGTCCACCAAGCCGGCCCCCAGGCGCAGGTTGGCCAGTTCCGGCGTGATCGCGGAGCCAAAGGCGTAGGGGCTGGCGGTTCCCGCCCGGCAGGCATATTCCCACTGCGCCTCACTCGGCAGCGTGTAATTGCGCTTCGTGCGCTGGCTAAGCCGAGAGCAAAACTCGATCGCATCTTCCCAACTCACCCGCTCCACCGGCCGCTCGTCGGTGGTCGTCTCTCCCGCCAACAAGCGGGCCTCTTCGCCCTGAAATTTGGCAGGGTTTGGATTGAGCTCCCGGCCCCAGCGCTCGCCCGGCCGCTCCTGCCAGCGCGCCACCGCCCGCCACTGGGCCTGGGTGATTGGTGTCTGGCCGATCAGGAATTCAGCCAGCGACACCGTATGCAGCGGGCCCTCGTTGGCATGGCGACCTGGCTCTTGCTCCGCTGAACCCATCAGGAAGCTGCCGGCCGGAATTCGGACCATGGTGAGCCGCTCAGCTCCTCCCAACTCCTCGTGGAACACCTGGGTGCGGGCCTGCCAGCGCAGCAGGCGCAACGGTGGCTGCACGGGGCTGAGCGGATGGGTATCGCCAGAAGCAGCGGACTTCATCGCCGGGAGGCGTGGGGATCTCGATGGCATTGTTGCCCATTGGCCTGGAATCGCCTCGCAACCCATGGAAGCTGTGACGTATCCCTAGCCACCGTTTTCGCTGCGGGATTGTGCATCCGCGTTCCGGTTCACCGTCTGTAGGGCCTGCTGAAAGTCCTGCGCCCAGAGATCGGTCTCAAGACGCACTTGGGCATAGACAGCACGCAAGAATGTTCGGCAGAGATTGATGCCTTCCTTGGTGCGATCAGCACCGGAAGCCTCTTCGAGGCTGCTGCGGCGATACTCCTCCCAATCCAGCCGAAACTCGCCTTGCAAGCTGGTCAGCTTCTGAGCGGTGCGGATGTAACGAATCCAGCCGCTCGTATAGCCACCGAAACGATCGATCGCAATCAACAAACCCGCCAAGGCCAACGCCACCGTGGCCCAGGCGGGAGAGAGCCATAGCTTGTCATTGCGCTTTAGCAGTTCGCCGATAAGCGGAATCAAGCCTGCCACAGCCACAGCGAGAATGGCTCCGAGGCGCAACAGGAACCCCACCAGACTTTTGCTGCTCTTTTTGTGGTAGTACCAGTTGATGGAAACCGCACATTCGTTCACCACAAACAGATAGAGCTGTTCTAATGATTCCTGTTGCTTGGCAGGACTCCAGTCCAGAGTCTTGGGAAATCCCATCGGCTGCAGGTTGAGATTCGCTGTTGCTGTCCGTTGTGGTTGTTCGCTGGGCATGCTTATAAAGTAAAACGGGCAACTGGTCAGGCAAATTCAAGGCCGGGGGTTGCGAGCACTCGAGGTGCCTCGCGCTGGTAGGCCCTCCATCAACATGCCATCGGCATCAAGCGCCAGCACTGCCTGCGGCTTGACTGCACACACCTGCTGGAACTGGGCCGGGGAGAGGCTGAGCGTGCAGGGCAGGGTGAGCATAGGAGCTCTACGGAAATAGAAGCCCTGCGGAATGGGTGATCTCAGGCTAATGGATTCAGGGGAGGCTGCGATACAGCCAGCATTCTCGGCTGGCATCTTCAGCGTGGATAGGGGTACGAACTCTCCCCATTCGTTGCGCGGCGCCCTCAGACCTCCCAGATCCGGCGTGGATCTATCACCAGGCCGGGAAACTCCAGGCCCGCCTCCAGCCGGCTTGGATCGTTGAGCACTAGGGGAGAGTTGGCTGTTTCCGCAGCCGTCCACACCTCCACCGTGCGGCCTTGCGGCAGCAGCAGCCAGCCCAGAGAGGCCCCATTGGCCATGTAGGCGGCCATTTTGCGGCGCAGGGCCTGCGGCTCATCGGAAGGGCTGGCCAGCTCCACCACAAGATCCGGGCAGATGGGCGCAAAGCCCTCTCGTTCGGCCTCGCCCAACGCCTGCCAACAATCCAGCCGCACCACGCTGGCGTCGGGGCTTCGTACGGAGCCATCGGGGAGCAGGAAGCCTGTGGAGCTGTCGAACACGATCCAGCCGAGATCGGCGGCCACGGCCCAGTTCTCGAGCCGAGCCACCAGGCGGCTGTTGCGCGCACCAGTGCTGCCGCCAGTTGGGGTCATCTCAACAAGGGTGCCATCGGCATCAAGCTCAAGCACCGCCTCAGGGTTGGCCGCACACACCTGCGCGAACTGGGAAGGCGTGAAGGTGAGCGAGCGGGGCAGGGTGAGCATGGAGGCCCTGCGGGATGGGTGAGTTCAGGTTAAAGGGATTCAGGACGATGGGGCATTGGCGGCCGTTACGGCGGGGCGTTATCAGCAGCGCTGGTCAAGGCCCTCCAGTTCGCTTCGTGGTGGTGAACGCCGGTTCGATCGCTGACGCGGCTCAGCTGCTGATCGAGGCGCTGCCGGTGAGTGTTTCTCTGCAGGATGCGAGGCCATCGTCACGGCGGCGGATGGCTGCTGCGAATCTGCGACCTTGGGCGCGATCAGTCGGGAGTTATGACAGGGGAGAGAACTGCCGTTGCTATCGCTGCAGTTGATGTCGCTGCCGTTGCTGTCGCTGCAGCTGGCGTGAAGTCGCATCAATTCTTCTATCATGCCTCAAGAGGTGTAGAAAGATGAAGCAGATCGCGCCTTTCGATCTGCCTGGAGAAAGCTGGTACCTGGAGATCCAGGGTCGGCCCCGTCTGGTACCTCTCTGGCGAAGGAATCCTCACATTTCACGAGAACACTTCACGAGAAAAATCATGGCAAAAAACGCCCTCTGCATCGGCATCAACGACTATCCGGGCACCCAGAGCGATCTCAAGGGCTGCGTCAACGACGCCAACGACTGGGCTGCCGTCCTGCAGGGGAGGGGCTTCGGAACCAAGCTCCTGCTCGATGCCCAGGCCACCAAGGCAGCCATGGTGAGCGCCATCACCGGCCTGGTGGGCAGCGCCCAGAACGGCGACACCGTTGCCATCACCTTTTCGGGGCACGGCACCTATGCCCCCGACAAGAACAGCGACGAATCGGATGGCCTCGATGAGGCCCTCTGTCCCTATGACATCTTTCAGGGCAAGGCGCTGATCGATGACGAGCTCCACCAGCTCTTCCAGCAACGCAAAACCGGCGTGAAGGTAATCCTGATCTCCGACAGCTGCCATTCCGGCACCGTGCTGCGCAATGCTCCTTCCGATCCCGATGCGGATGCTCCCAGGGTGCGCTTCCTACCGATGGGGGCCTGGGTTCCCGAGGATCAGCTCCCCCGGGGTGCCAGTGGCCGCGCCCTCGCCAACCTGCCGATCAGCACCACCACCTCCCCCTGGGCCGGTGTGATCACCCCTGGCGGCGATCTGCTGATGGCCGGTTGCGAAGAAGGCCCCAACAAGTTCAGCTACGACGCCAAATTCAACAATCGCTTCAATGGCGCCTTCACCTACTACGCCCTGAAAACCCTCAAGACGCTCCCCGCCGCCGCCACCTATGCCAACTGGCACGACGCCATCCGTCGCTACCTGCCTTCGGCCAACTACCCCCAGGTGCCCCAGGTGATGGGGGCCAGGAGTGCGCTGCAGTTCGAAATTCTCGCCTGAGGCTGCCGGAACCCATGCCGGACCCCAAACGCAACGCCATCAGCCTCAACGCCAACGGCCTCAACGCCATCAGCCTCAGCGTTCCTGGCACCCGTCTCCAGGATCCCCCCCTGCCCCGCCTGCTGGCGCCGACCACACGGGGGACGGAGCTCCGTGGCGAGGATCCTTTCCTCCCCACCGGATTCCTGAAGGTTGAGAGAGGCTTCGATCTCTCAGGCCCATCCCGCGACATCGGTGGCACCGATCTCAACCCGCTCGACCTGCCGCCCGATCAGGTGGTGGTGCTGGAGATGGTGGAGGGCATCACCGTGATCACCTCCGCCGGCAACCTCGCAGCCACCCTGCAGCAGATCGGGGAAGAATCCCTGCTGGGTCTGGAGGATCGGGGCCTGGCCGGAGCTGCTTCGCGCAGCAGCAGCGCCAGCCAGCTGATCACCCGGCTGTTCAGCCTTGATCTCGGCAGCGATGCCCTGATCGAGGAGGCAAAGGCCAAGGCGCTCGCGTGGGCGAAGCAACGGCTGGGGGAGAAGGTGAAGGAAAAGCTTGGCGAGGTGGCCGAGCTCGGCGTGTCCTGGCTCGGCACCAAGGCCCTGATGTGGGCGATCGAGAAGCGGCTGCGCGTCAGCCCCGGGCTCTACCGCTGGTCCGGCCGCTCCCGGGACCCCTCGGAAGTCTTCGGCGCGGCGGATCCGAAGCTCGCCCAGGAGGCCCTGCAGGGCCCGCTGCTCGTCTTCATCCACGGCACCGGATCCAACGGCGCCGGTTCGTTCGGGGATCTGCAGGAGACGAGTGAGGAGGATTGGCGCGCGCTCCGGGCCACCTATGGGGAACGCATCTACAGCTTCGAGCACTACACCTTCTCCGAAAGCCCCATCGACAACGCCCTGGCCCTGGCCCGGATCCTCCCGGCCGGGGCCCGGATCCATCTGGTCACCCACTCCCGGGGCGGGCTGGTGGGCGATCTCCTCTGCCTGCGGCAGATGGATGACGACCTCATCGATGCGTTCCACTCTGGTTCCGCCCCCTGCACGGCAGACGATCCCGGCCGTCGGGAGAGCCTCGAGCGGGAGGGCGAGCGGGCATACGCCGAGCAACGCGAACAGCTGCGGGAGCTGCGCACCTTGCTGGGGCGGGAGCACGGCTTCCGGATCGAGCGCTACGTGCGGGTGGCGGCGCCCGCTCGCGGCACCCTGTTGATCAGCGGCAACTTCGATGCCTTCCTTTCCGCCCTGCTCACCCTGCTCGGCACCGTGCCTTACCTGGCGGGCAACCCGATCTATTCCTGCGTGAAGCGGGTGGTGCTGGAGATCGCCCGGCACCGCACCGATCCACGGCTGGTTCCAGGCATCGAGGCCATGCTGCCGGAAGCGCCGCTGGGGCGTTTCCTAGCCATGGCAACGCCCGCCGAGGGGCTTCAGCTCGCCGTGATCGCCGGCGACATCGAAGGCGGGCACCTGCTCAAGCGCCTGGGGGTGCTGTTCACCGACTTCGTCTTCTTCGAAGGGGTGAACAACGACCTCGTTGTGGACACCGATTCGATGGGGGCGGGCATTGCCCGACCCGGCAACGCCCATCAGCTCTTCGAGCAGGGCCCCCGGGTCAGCCACTTCAACTACTTCGCCAATGCCTCCTCCCGCGGCGCCCTGCGGCGCTGGCTCACCGAAAGGAACCCCACCAGCATCGCCGGCTTCCATCCCGTCTCCGGCCTGATCGACGAGGGCAGCCTCGACACCGATCGAGCCGACGAGCGCTCCCTGCGAAGCTCCGCCGGGATCGATGGGGCCACCGAGCAGACCCTTCCACTGGTTGTGGTGCTGCCCGACTGCATGGCCTCCCACCTCTGGAACGAGGCAGGCCGCGATCGCCTCTGGTTCGATCCCGGCAGCCTGGCCCTCGGCGGGCTGGAGAAAATCTCCAGCGGCAACGCAGCCGATCGCTCCATCAAGGCCGAGAAGCTCTTCAGCCTGTACTACGGCGAACTCTGCAAGTCGCTGATCGGCAGCCATCGAGTGGTGCGCTTCGCCTACGACTGGCGCCGACCTCTGCAGGAAACAGCCGTCGAACTTGCAATCCACCTGAAGGCTCTGCTGCAGGAAACGGCGGCTTCCGGCCAACCGGTGCGCCTCCTGGCCCACGGCATGGGGGGACTCGTGGTGCGCGCCCTGGTGAAAACAGAGGAATCACTCTGGAACGAGCTGATGGACCGCAGCGGTGCCCGCTTCGTGATGCTCGGCACGCCGAACCAGGGTTCACATCAGATGGTGGAAACCCTGCTTGGTAAGTCAGACCTGATCCGCAAGCTGACGCGCATCGACAGCCAGCACTCGATGCAGCAGATCCTCAACATCATGGCCGGCTTCCCCGGCCTGCTTCAGCTTCTGCCCAAGCCCGGCTTCAGGGAAGCCGGAGATGTTCAGCAGCGCGACGACTACTTCCAGGCGGGGGTCTGGCAGGAGCTGAAGCAGCTCAACCACGACCGCTGGGCCGGAGACGGCATAGCAGCCACTCCCAGCGAGGCTGTGCTCGCCCAGTCCCGCTGGTTGTGGGATCAGGAGAGCCCTGAGCTGCCCGAACAGCACAAGCAGAAGGTGATCTATGTCTACGGCCAGGCCAGCATGACCCCCTGCGGCCTACTGGAGCAGAACGACCGTTTAAAAATGCTCGGAACGCCAGCGGGCGACGGCGCGGTGACCTGGGCATCCGGCCCCATTCCCGGCATCGGAAGTTTCTATGTCATGCCCGTCGAGCACGCTGCACTCTGCAACAGTGCGGCGCATTTCGCCGCAATCATCGATCTTCTCGCCACGGGCAGCACCGAGCCGGCCAGGCTGAAGGCGGTGAACACCATGCCCACGCTGCGCTCCGCCATGGCACCGGTGGTCTACGACGCCGGCCCCATTCCCTATCCCACCGAGGAGGAAGTGGCCCTCAGCCTGCTCGGCGGTCGGAAGCGCCAGCCGCTCCAGGCCAGGCCGGCCCCTTGCCTGCAGGTGTGCTGCAAGGCCATGGATCTGCGCTTCGTCACCGAACCGGTGCTGGTGGGTCACTACCTGCAGGATGCCATCTCCGGGCCCGAGGCCCTGATCGACCGCGAGCTCGTCGACCGTGAACTCTCGAGGCGCCATCGCCTCGGCCTCTATGCCGGAGCGCAGGGCACGGCCACTGTTGTGCTCCTCACCAACAACGACGAGGAACGGCGACGGGGCAAAACCCGTGGAGCGGTGGTGATCGGGCTCGGCTCCTACGGCGAACTCAGCGCGGTCACGCTGACAGAAGCCGTGAGGGTGGGCACCCTCCGCTACCTGCTCCAGATGCTGGATCGGCAATCTGGCGATGCCCCTGAGGCGATCGAAGCGCCGCTTTCTGCCCTGCTGCTCGGCTACAACTCCACCACCAACATCAGTGTGGAGGATTCGGTTGCCGCCCTCGTGCGTGGGGTGCTGGCGGCCAACCATCAGTTCTCCGAAGCCCGGCCGGACCGACCGGACATTCCGGTGCGGATCACCCGGTTGGAGATCGTGGAGCTCTACCTCGACATCGCCGCCACCGCTGCCAGGGCCCTGGTGCGGGTGGCCGAGCAGATCAACCGCGATAGCGCCCGCTACGGCATGCGCGTGGAAGCCGACCGGGAGCTCCGCCAGGGCAAAGGTTTCAGCCAGCGACTCGATGCCAGCCCGGGTGTGGCCTACTGGCCGCGGCTCGAGGTGACCGATGCGGACCAGCGCGAGGAGGGCCTCCAGGAGCAAGGAGGGGATCGGCACCAAGAGGCATCCTCCCCACCCGAAGCGGCCGAACCCTTGGCCGCCAAGCCACGCCGGGCCTTCGCCGAACGACTCCGGTTCGCCTACCTCGGTCAACGGGCACGCTCGGAAACCATCCAGCATCAGCGGCAGCCAGGACTGGTGGAGTCCCTGGTGGCGTCCTCGATCCGGCAGTCCACCTACGTGGAGGATCTCTCCAGAACCCTGTTCCAGCTGCTGGTGCCCCATGACTTCAAGAACCAGGCCCGGCAGATGGACCGCATGGTGCTGGTGCTCGACGGCTACACCGCCAACCTTCCCTGGGAGCTGCTGCTCGCCGACGACAAACCCCTGGCCCTCTCGACAAGGATGGTGCGGCAGCTGCAGTCGCCCCGTTATCGCACCCAGGTGCGCCAAACGCTCGAAAAGCGCGCCTATGTGATCGGCAACCCCTCCACCGAGGGATTCAACAAGGTCTTCGCCGATGGCCCCACCTGGAAGGCTCCCGAAGCCCTCGATGGCCTCGATGGTGCTGCAAACGAAGCGCAGACGGTGGTGAACGTGCTGCGGCAGTACGGCTACGACTGCGAAGAGGCGATCGGTGGTGAAAAGGCCGTTGACATCATCAACAAGCTCTACCGATCCCGCTATCGGATCGTTCACATCGCCGCCCACGGTGTCTACGACGAGAAGACCCGCCACGGCGGCTCCCGCAGCGGGGTGGTGCTCTCCGATGGGCTGCTGATCACCGCCGCCGAGATCGGGGCCATGGAAACGGTTCCCGACCTGGTCTTCCTCAACTGCTGCCACCTCGCCAAGGCGGATGCGCGGCCGGTGGCCTTCAACCGCCTGGCTTACAGCATCTCCCGCGAACTGATCGAGATGGGGGTACGGGCCGTGGTGGCGGCAGGCTGGGCCGTGGACGATGGCGCCGCCCGGGTGTTCGCCGAGGAGTTCTATGGCCAGATCCTCCGCAACAGACCCTTCGGCGATGCCGTGTTCGCGGCTCGTTCACGCACCCACGAAGAGTTCCCCAGCCTCAACACCTGGGGTGCCTATCAGGCTTACGGGGATCCCGGCTTTGTGATCGATCCCATGGGCGACCGCGCCGCCTCCGAAGCGGTGGAAGGCTGGAAACCCGTGACCCAGGAGGAGCTGATGCAGCGGCTCAGGGAGCTGGCCACGAAAGCGTCGAGTGGAGATCCACCCTCGATCGAGCGGAGCCGTGAACTGGCGGGTGACGTCGACATGGCGTTGCAGTCCTGTCCCGATGAATGGAAGAGCCTGGCGGCGGTGCGCTTCGCCCTGGGCGAGGTCTACGCAGAACTCGGTGACGCCTACTTCGACAAGGCAAGGGAGCAGTACCTGGCCGCCATCCGCCTGGAGGACAGGAGCGGAGGGGTTCCGATCCGTGCGATCGAACAGCTGGCCAATCTCGAATCCCGCACCGGCCATACCACTGCCAACGCGGTGCTGATCAACACCGCCAAGGGACGCCTGGAGGGGCTCGTTGAGCTGGCATCGACCACCCTGGATCCTGCGGAACCGAACAACGGAACAGAGTCGCCAGCGGGCAGCAATCCCGAACGGGCGGCGCTGCTGGGAAGTGCCTACAAGCGGCTGGCCGCCGTGCAAGCGAGGAACCTGCGCCAGGATCACGACCAGGATCAAAACAAGGACGGTGGGGATGTTCTCCTTGCCCTCGAGCAGGCCATCGACTGGTACGCCAAGGCCGGAACGCAGCCATATCCTGTGCTGAACCTCCTCGCTCTGGAGGCGGTGAGGGATTTCGGCATCGAGGCTAAGCCGGCCTCCCTTGAGCGGGTGCGCGAGTGTTCCCAGCAGGCCCGTGCGGCCTGGCGTGCAAACCCGGATTTCTGGAACGCGGTGATGCCGGCCGACGCGCTGCTGACCGAATGCCTGCTCGATAGTTCCTTGGGCAGTGGGGGGAAAGCAGGCGAAACCAGCTTCACCAAGGTGCAGAAAATCTATGCCGATGCCCTGGCCAATGTGCCCGGAACCCGAAGGGAGCTGGATTCGGTGGAACAGCATCTGCGCATCCTCCAGGTGCTCTTCAAAGCGCAGGGCCATCTCAAACCCCGTCTGGCCGGCCGGGCCAGGCTGATCGCCAAACGCCTCGATCTGCTTGCCCAGCAGATTTTGGGGCCAACGGCCGACCAGGGGGCTGCTGCAGGGTCCGCCGCTGGTACCAGCGATGGCACGGGCGGGGAAGATGATTCGGAAATCGTCAAGATCCAGTGATCGTGCAAGTGAATGCGGCAGCTCACCTATCCCTGGAGCTCACCCATCCCTGGAGCTCATCTATCCTGGGAGCCATTGTATTTTGAATACTAATCTATCGCAAGGTCTCAGCCATTGTGAAACCACCTCTAGAGTAAATCTATTCAGAACAGGTCCCGAGCCATGACGGATCCCAGCGGAAGAGCTTTTATCGTTCGGCCATTCGGCTCAAAAGCGAATTCTCTCGGAGAGGATCCGATCGATTTTGATCGGGTTGATACGGAACTGATCAGTGCGGCGCTCTCCCAGGTTGGGATGACAGGAGGCACCACCGGTGAGTTCGTTCAGCAAGGAGATATTCGAAGCGATATGTTCCGGGAGCTACTGGTTGCAGACCTCGTGATTGCGGATATCTCCATCCACAATGCCAATGCATTCTACGAGCTTGGTATTCGTCATGCTCTCAAGAGCCAGTACACGGTGATGATCAAGTCCGATAAGCGTGGCGACCCCCATGTGTTTGATCTGAAAGTCGACAGGTATCTTCCCTACGATCCAGACCACCCTTCCCAGGCCGTTGAAGCGCTGGTGCAAACCATCAAGGCCACCCTGGACAACGAGAAACCAGACAGCCCAGTATTCCAGTTGCTTCCGGGCCTCACAAGCTTCGATGCCGGCAAGGTGGTCGTGGTGCCCCTCAAGTTCCGCGAAAAGGTTGAACAAGCGGCCCCCATGCGCGAGGAACTGCTGAACCTCTGTGCGGCTGTAGCAGGCCAAGCATGGGAAACGGAAGGTTTCCGCTTGATCGGAGGAGCCCAGTTCAATCTGCGTGATTACGAAAACTCTGCCATAACCTGGGAGCGTATTCGTGAGTTCGATATGTTTGATGTCGAGGCCAATCAAAAGCTTGCCACGATCTATCAGAAGCTGAAGAAGCTTACAGTTTCGGATCAGGCTGCGGAACGGGCGCTTCAATCCAGCTCTCTCACGGACTGGGAATGCGCCGAGACCCATTCGTTGATCGCCAGCAACTTGAAAACGCAATGGCACAACGCGGTGGAAGCTGAATCTGAGCTCGTCGAAAAGCAACGCAAAGCACTGTCGTCGCCATACCTTGACAAGAGTCTTCAATCCTATCTGCGGGGATTTGAAAAACATCGCAGCCATTATTATTCAGGCCTCAATGCAGTCGCCATGCAATCTGTTCAGATTGAGCTTGCCAAGTTGCACCCCGAAGACTGGGCCTTGAATTTCGATGATGAGCACCTCGCAGAAATGGAACTGGCGAAACGCACTGACTATCTCGCCAAGCTGGTGGCGGCGACCGAGCTGGCCATTGAATCATCGATCCAGAATTATCCGAAAGACGAATGGGCCCCACTTTCACGAGCAGATCTAATGCTCCTTACTTCCAATAATCCCAAAAAGGTTGCTCTGAATTATCAGAAGTGTGTCGCCATGCCAGCATTCAATGCTGATTCTCTGCGTCGTCAGTTAAAGATCTATCAGGATCTGGCACTGTTCGAGGTGAATTTGAAAGCCGCCCTCGAAGCCATCAAACAACCTGCTGCAGACCAAGGTTAGCCAGGTCGTGGCCGCCAGGGCGGATGAGACCAGATAAGGGTGTGCAAAAAAATTGCAATGATTGAGGCTCTCCAGTCCAGATCCTCTCTAAAATAATGGTAGCAGTTGCGGCTGGTGATTTCATGTTCATCCGTCGATTGCCGTCAGGTTTTCCATCCACCATTCAACTCCATAACTCCGATGACACGCAAAGCCGTTCTCTGTGGCATCAACAACTATATATCTGCCCCCCTCAAGGGCTGCGTAAATGATGTCCATAATATCCGCGATCTTCTGATCACCAACTTCGGCTTCCGGCCCGAGGAAATCCACACACTGGAAGATGAGCAGGTTGTCAAGACAGAGCTTCTCTCGCAATGGGACTGGCTGACAAGCGGTGCCAGGGCAGGAGACATCCTGGTCTTTCATTTCTCCGGGCACGGGTCCTATGTACCGGATGAAAGTGGCGAAGAGCCGGATATGCGCGATGAGATCACCTGTCTGCAGGACATGGATTTCAACGATCCCTCCACCTATCTCACCGACGACGAATGGTATGAGCTGGTCCAGCGGGTCGACCCCGCCGTACAACTAATCATCCTCAAGGACACCTGCCACTCCGGCGGTAGTGCCCGCTTCATCGGTGTGCGCAGCGCGGACGGGCAGGAGCGCGTCGTGCTGGCCCACCCTGCGGAACTGCAGGGCCGCCGCTCCAGCGGCCCACCCCCCGAGAGCAGCATCAGCAATACCCGCTTCCTGGTGCCGCCCCAGGCCCCCGCCAGGGCTTGGCGGGGCGAGGTGGGAACCACGCGTCCCACGCGGCTCGCCGAGGTTCCCCAGACCAGCCTGATGGCCTGCATGGAAACCCAGACCGCCGCCGATGCCCCGATCGAGGGTGAGTTCCACGGCGCCTTCACTTATCACTTCTGCCAAATGCTGCGGAGCAACGGGCAGCTCGGCAGTCGGGAAGCGATCGAGGCCGTAGCGCAGCAGCTGCAGGGTCAGTTCGAACAGGTGCCCCAGCACGAGGGCCGGGAGCTGGATACACCGATCTTCGGGCAGGCCGGTGAGAGCAACAACGGTTCAGAGGCTGCACCATCGGTTCCAGGCTCCTGCGGGGATCCGGCAGTCGAACGACCTGCGGATGCGGAGGCCCTCACCGCCCAGCAGATGGTCTACCGGGCCCACATGAAGTTCCTCGACACGATGGCGGCGCTGCAGGGCGTCTCCCAGGCGGAGCGGAGCCTGCGGGCCAGTGGCAGGGTGCTGGTGACCGTGCATGGCATCGGCAACCACCGCGCCGGCTATTCCAACAGCTGGTGGCAGGCCCTTTCCCCCCATGTGGGGGCCAGCTTCGATCCCAGCGATCTGGGGAGGGGAAGGCAGGAGGTGCTCTGGAGCGACCTTGTGAACCGCAGCCGCAGCCTTCAGCGCAGCCTGCCCGCCCAGGAGGTGAACGCCCTGCGGCAGTCGATCCTCGATGTGATCGACGACCGCCGCAGCCATGAAGCCTCCCGCAGCGGTCGGCTCGATCAGCTGCCCGTCGCCCGGGGCAATGCCATCGCCATCGACGATTTCCTCGTCTACATGCTCGATGACGGCATGCGCCGCCGGATCCTGGAGCGCTTCACCCGGGTAGTGGGCCCGCTGCTGGCTGCCGGGACCCGCATCGACCTGATCTCCCACAGCTGGGGCACGGTGGTGGCCTACGAGGGCCTGCGGGAGCTGGAGAGGCGCGGCTTGTCCGGTCGGGTCGCCAATTGGTTCACCGCAGGCAGCGCGCTCTCGATCTCACCGGTGCAGGGCCGCCTGCGGCCGGAGAACCGTCCCGCCAACGGCCGTCGGGCTCCTTATCCGGCCCTGGTGGACGCCTGGATCAATCTCGATGCCAAGGGGGATCCGGTGGGCGGGCCTCTGGTGGGCCGCTTCCCGGTGACCCGCGAATACCTCGAGCTCGATCCCACCACCTGTGCCCGCCAGTTCTGGGGGGGCTATGAGATCGGCTGTGCCCACGGCTCCTATTTCCAGCTGCCCAATCTGAGGGTGAACCGCGACATCTTCGCCGGCCACATCCTCGGCACGGCGCGGGAGCTCGGGGCCCGCCGCAGCGACACTTCGGGTGCCACCGGCTAAGACGTGGAGCTGGCGGTGGAGCTGATCCAAGCCTGAGACCTTGCTCCTCGCTCACCGCCGCCGCATCACATGTAGGAGCCCGCCGCCATCGCGCCGATCAAGTTGGAAAGCAAGGCCTCTCCTCCAGGCGTGCGCAGGTAGAACTCGGGGGCGGCGCCGCCGAGGGCATGGTTGGGGCGGTGCAACCAACGCTCCAACCAGGCTGCGGCATCAAACGGTTCAGTGTTGCCCAACTCACGCAGCAGCAGCTCCACCTGCTTGATCAGTCTGCTTTCCACGGCCGACATGTCTGGACCCTCTCCCACAGAATCCAGATCGCCTGCTGCCGCGACAGTGGAACTGCCAGCTTTAATGCGAGTGCCAGTGACACGGGCATTCGCCTGGGTGGTGGATTCAGTTGATCAGGGCATCCCTGCACTATAGCACTGGAACCGAGATGTCAATGGCGTGGTGATGGCTCAGCCAGCCCAGATCTGCTCGAGCTCGATCACCAAGCCGGGAAAATCCGCAGTCGCCTCAAGCCGGGAGGCATCACTCAGGGCGCTGAACCGAGCCGCCTGGGTGGCTGGGTCCGAACTCCATACCTCCACGGTTCGCCGCCGCGGCAGCAGTAACCAGCCCAGCCGCGCTCCATTGCTGATGTACGACGCCATCTTTTGCCGCAATGGCTCCAGCTGATCCGACGGGCTGGCCAGCTCCACCACCAGATCCGGGCAGAGGGGCGGAAAGCCTTCCCGTTCAGCCTCGCTCAGGGCGCGCCAACGATCCAGCCGCACCAGGCTGGCGTCTGGGCTACGCACGGAACCATCCGCAAGCCGAAAGCCACCGGAACTCTCGAACACGATCCAGCCGTCGACAGTTCGGGCCCAGGACTGCAGCTGGATTGGCGGCACACACCTGCGCGAACTGATCTGGGGTGAGGCTGAGCGAGCGAGGCAGGGTGAGCATGGGAGCCCTGCGGAACGAGTGGTCTAAGGCTAAAGGGTTTGGTGCAGATGGCCCCCTGCCGGTGGATCGGATCAAGTCAGGCTTCGCAGGAGGAACGTTTGGCTGGGATCTTGCTGGTGGAGACTCGGGGAGAGATCTATAAATTACCGGCGCCTACGGCGCCACTCGCAACAGCCAACGGCCAGGGTTAAAAAACAGCCGAGTGTTGAGGGATTAAGGGATTAAGGGATTAAGGGTTGAGGGAAGGGCCCTGGGGGAGGCAGACCACACGGAAACCGACGTCGAAGCCGGCACTGTCGGGCAGGATGCGGAGGCGGCAGGCCGAGCGGCAGAGCCTGGGGAGGAAGTTCCAAGAGCCGCCGCGCAGCAGCCTTAGCTCATCATCAGCGGCAGCAGGAATCAACCAGGGTTGATCATCGCCAGGGGCGAAGTTGTACCTGTCATGCCAGTGGTCTTCGCACCACTCCCACACATTGCCGTGCAGATCATGCAGGCCCCAGCCATTGGCCGGGAAGCTGGCCACGTCGCTGGTCTGCTTTCGATACGTGCCCTTGGGGCCGTTTCCATAAACGTGATTGCCGTCGTAGTTGGCCAGCTCCGGCGTCAGCGTGGCCCCGAAATGGAACGGTGTGGTGCTGCCAGCGCGGCAGGCGTATTCCCACTGGGCCTCGCTCGGCAGGCCGTACCGCTGGCCCGTGCGCTGGCTCAGCCGGCGGCAGAACTCCACCGCATCAATCCAACACACCCGCTCCACCGGACGGTTCGCGCCCTTGAAATCGGAGGGATCTGAATCCAGGTCGCGCTCCACCTTCTCCCATTCCGCAACCACCTTCCATTGGGCCTGGGTGATCGGTGTCTGCGCCATGAAGAACGAGTCCAGGGTCACGTCGTGCTGGGGGCCTTCAGCTACTGATCGCTCTGGCTCGTCCTCGGGTGAGCCCATCAGAAAGCTGCCCGCCGGGATCTTCACCATGTTGAGGGCCACCCCCTCGCCCAGGTCCTCCCGGTAGCCCTCCACCTGCAGTGGGCGGCGCTCCATGCTCCAGCGGCCGCCTTCCTGGCGCAACAGGCAGGTGATGGTGGCGAAGTGCTGCAGGGGAATGGTCGCAGGAGGTGGCTCCGCCGCCTCGGGCTGGGCCATCTCGGGCTGGGCCGCTCCTGAGCGGGCCGTTGCAACGGCCTGCCGCTCAGCGCCGGCAAGAACCGATGAACCGCTCCCGGGGGCAGCAGCCTGCCGAGGTCTTCCGGCACTGTCGCCCCGTGTTTTCGCTGCTGCAGGTGGCGAATCCTGGCGGAGTTCGAGCGCCTTCTCGATCGCCAGGGCGATCTCCACGAGCGCCTCCTCCTGTTCCACAGGGTCCATGCGCGCCAGAGGCCGGCCCGGATCCCCCAGTGCCTGATACGCAGAAATCGGCGTGCGCCTGACAAGGCTGGGCCGCACGGGCACCCAGAGGATGCGCAGTCCTTCCTCCACGGCCGCCGTGAGCAGCTGCGGCAATTCCGAGTTGTTCACAAACTCGGAAGCCAGGAAATCCGAGCTCACTAGCAGCAGCGCCACCTTCGCCGCAGCCAGCGCCGTTTCGATCTCTTCCCTCCACTTGTCACCGGCTTGGATCTGGGAGTCGTCCCACAGACGCAGGCCATGGCTGCGCACCAGCGGCCGAATCATCGTCTGCAGCCGCACCACCCACTCCCGATCGACGTGGCTGTAGCTGATGAACAGCTGATCGCGTTCGGGGGGTGGGGTCATCGCATGCCGCCTGGCGGACGCCGTTCCGGTGCGGCAGGATTCTGGTGGCGAGGGTAGGGCACCAGGCAAGGCCAGAGGCACCACCCATCCCTGGCAGACCAGGGTGATCGGCCTGCGGCGGACATGCCCAAGCTCGACACGGCAAACCTCCGCTTGATCAGGGTGCTTGGCTCTTGTCGCGATTGAAAGGGCGCGAACCGATGAATAGGAAATGTCGCTGAAAATGCCAAGCGAATGTCGGCGCGACAACAACCCGCAAATGATCATGATCCACGATCAGCGACTCCCATGAATCCCCGATTGACTCCACACATTTCCGCCCGTAATTTGGCAGACCGCTTTGAACCATCATGACCACTTCTCCCCTGCCTGAACAGCTCCTGCCTGAACAGCAAAAGATCAGGCTGCTCAGCGAACCGCGGGGACCTGCCGCGCCCGGGTCTTCAGTGGCCTGGCATCAGCAGTTCCTGCGCCTGCACATCGTGCGCTCGCTGGAGGCCGTGCAGGACATGATCATCGTATCGCTCTGCGTTGGGCTGTTCTGCATCATGGCGCTGCAGCACAAGGAGATCTTCGCCTAGCTGCTCAATAATCACAGTTTCACGCGATCACGGCCGATATCCTATTCATCCTGATTTTGGCTGAACTCTTTCGACTGCTGATCATTGATCTGCAGGAGCAGCGGGTGTCGATCCGGTTCTCCGTGGAGATCGCCATCGTTTCGGTGCTGCGCGAGGTTATGCTGCGCGAGGTGATCGAGAGCGGTGTGCTCGAGACCGACTGGCATCAGGTGCTGGCGGTCTGCCTGTTTCTCGTCAGGAGCGTGGGCGCCCCTCCGCCGTTCTGCAGCGGTCGTCACCAAGAGGGGCTTCACCGTTGTTGAGAATGGGAAGACCGATGCGCAGCGGCGAGCGCCGCGCCCATACCCATGCCCGAGACCACCCCCCTGGCCCCCGCCGAGCTGCTGCCCAGCTACCGCCAGGCCGCCCTGGAACGGGAGGAGCTCGGGGTGCCGGCCCTGCCGCTCAACGCCGCCCAGGCCTCCGCCCTCACCGCCCTGCTGGAGCAGCCGCCTGCCGAGGAAGGGGGCTTCCTGCTGCATCTGCTCAGCGAACGCATCCCGCCGGGGGTGGATGAAGCCGCCTATGTGAAGGCCAGCTGGCTCACGGCCGTCGCCCGCGGTGAGGCCAGCAGCCCCCTGGTGTGCCCCTTGGAGGCCACCCGCCTGCTGGCCACCATGATCGGCGGCTACAACGTGGGCGCCCTGATCGAGCTGCTGGCCAGCCCCGATGCCGTGGTGGCCGCCGCCGCCGCCGAGGGCCTCAGTCGCACGGTGCTCGTCTACGACGCCTTCCACGACGTGATCGAGCTGGCGGTCAGCAACCCCCTGGCCCAGCAGGTGGTGGATAGCTGGGCCGCCGCGGAATGGTTCACCAG
>Ga0194055_10000588_pt1 | contig 29447 bp, 21 predicted proteins | sample SepL449m_MetaG_FD_155482 | JGI IMG/M metagenome (GOLD analysis project Ga0194055, IMG submission 155482) | Anoxic zone freshwater microbial communities from boreal shield lake in IISD Experimental Lakes Area, Ontario, Canada - Sep2016-L442-9m | ecosystem: Environmental > Aquatic > Freshwater >... | reverse complement strand
GTTAATTTGAATTACAGCGTATCGGAATCGATCATCAATCAATGTATTGAGCAATCCGATATCCAACACGTCATCACCAGCCGCAAGGTGATCGAAAAACTAGGCTTGAAACTCAACGCTTCCGTCGTCTATTTGGAGGACTTAAGGGACAAAGCCACGGTTGCAGACAAGATCGTAGCCGTGACACAAGCCAAGCTAACCCCCGAGTGGTTGTTGGCGTCGCAATTCGGATTGAATCGCAACCAACCGGACGACTGGTTAACCATCATCTTTACATCGGGCTCAACCGGTACACCCAAGGGAGTGCCGTTAACCCTCAATAATATCGCCTCCAATGTCCAGGGCTTTGATTCGATTATCGGTGTCAAAGAGAGCGATTGCTTTTTGGGCATCCTTCCTTTCTTCCATTCGTTTGGATATACGGTCACGTTGTGGGGCGCGATGACGCTGCCATCCTCCGGCGCCTATCACTACAATCCTCTCGAGCCCAAGCAGATTGCCAAGCTCATTGAAACTAGTAAATCCACAGTGGTACTAGGAACACCTACCTTTCTTAGGTCCTTTATCAAACGCATCGAGCCGGAGCAATTCAAGACCGTCGAAGTGGTCGTCGTGGGGGCTGAAAAGATGCCGATCGCTTTGGCGGACGCCTTTGAAGAACGCTTTGGAGTCCGACCTATCGAAGGTTATGGCGCAACCGAACTCAGTCCCGTCGTGTCCGTCAATGTTCCACCCAGTCGCGCCAAGGCGGAAGCCCCGCGTGAAGGGACGCGCGAGGGCTCTGTAGGCAAGCCACTTCCAGGAGTTCGAGCCCGCGCGGTTTCTCTCGAAGGGGGCAAACCGCTTCTCTCCGGGGAAACGGGCATGCTGCAATTTGCGGGTCCAAATGTCATGCCGGGTTACTTGAAGAAGCCTGAGCTGACCGCAAAGGCCATGGATGGTGAATGGTATATCTCGGGAGATGTTGGCCATATCGACCAAGACGGATTCATCTACATTACCGGTCGGCAAAGTCGCTTTTCCAAGATCGGTGGGGAGATGGTGCCTCACATCCAAGTCGAGGAAGAGATCAATGCCCTTCTCGGCGGTAGTGAGGAAATGATCAACCTGGCCGTTTGCGGCGTACCGGATGAAAAGAAGGGAGAACGTCTCATCGTCCTGTATACCCAACTCAGCAAAGACCCTTCCGACATTGTCAAACAACTGCTTACGGCCGGAATGCCCCCGATTTATGTTCCAGGTGTCGACAGCTTTGTTCAAGTCGCTGCGATCCCGATCTTGGGGACCGGCAAACTGGATTTGCAGGGACTGAAAAAACTTGCTCTTGAGAAAACCGGAAACTAGGAACCATGGATGCACATGATGACGACGTTAAAGCAGGGAAGGTCGATTCAGTTACGACGTCATCCCAAGGACCCGACCAAGAACAGGTCGAGAATGAGCTCGGGCGAAGCAAAATTCTCTCGGACCGTTCTTTCTGGGGGATCGCGGTCACGCAATTTCTCGGTGCATTCAATGACAACCTCTACAAACAATTGATGCTGTTGATGGCATTGCCTGGTGCGGCTGCAGCCCTCAAGGGGGATACTCAGGGATGGGCCACCATGGCCTTTAGCTTGCCATTTGTTTTGCTCAGCGGAGTGGCGGGATACCTCTCCGATCGTTACAGCAAGAGCCGCATCATCGTCCTGTGCAAATTCGCAGAGATTGCCATTACGTTGCTGGCTGTCTTGGCGTTCCTTTGGTATCCCCAATTGGGGAACGCAGGAACTTGGACAGTACTGGTCATGATGGGAATTCACAGCACATTCTTTGGCCCGGGCAAGTACGGCATTCTTCCCGAGTTGTTTGAGAAGCGCGATTTGCCGCGAGCCAATGGCTTGATTCTGATGTCGACATTCTTGGCCATCATCCTCGGTGTCATCATGGCTGGAAGGGTCAAGGACTTGCTGGTGATCAAGCTTGCCGATGGCACCGAAGATTTTAGTCGGCTGTGGATCGGATCCATGGTATGCGCTGGTGTTGCCGTCATCGGTACGCTGGCATCGATGCTGATTCGCTTCACACCCGCTGCTCAGCCCGATGCACGTTTCACATTCACCGATGGTATCGCGCCCAAGCCGATTCGCGAGTTGCTACTCAAAGACACTCCTCTATTCCTTGCAATCATTGTGTCGAGTATGTTTTGGCTCGTGGGAGGACTTGTGATACCCGTCGTAAATAGCCTCGGGAAAACACAACTCCTCCTCCAATCGGATGAAAAGATTAGTAATCTGACCGCAGGATTAGCGATCGGGATAATCATCGGTGCTATCGGGGCAAATATCGTACTCAAAGGAATGACACCTTCGAGGCAAGTCCGATTGGGAATGGGAATCATGGTCACGATGATGTTCCTATTGGGGTTCTGGCTTCCCGGTGGCCAACCCATCTTTGGATATTGGGGATCCCTAATCGCACTCATTGGCGCGGGGATCGGAGCCGCCGTTTTTGTCATCCCATTGCAAGTCTTCCTACAGCAACGACCACCTTCTGAATTGAAGGGACGAATGATCGGGACGATGAACTTCGCGAACTTCGTTGGCATTTTGATCGCTGGCCCTCTTTACCAACTTTTTATCGCAATCGCCGTCTCCCTGGGTTGGCCGGTATCGTCTGTCTTTTGGATGATGTCATTGCTCCTCCTTCCTATTTTGCTCTTTTATCGATTGAAAGATGATCCATGATCGATCGCGTGGAATCACTCGACCATGGAATTTGAGAGCTTGGCACATCGATGGGAGAAAACAAAAGATGAATCCTGCAAAGGTAGATCGAAGCAAGGTGGTTCAATTCACCGATTTGCCCAATGTCGGCCGAGCGACAGCGATGGATTTGAAATTATTAGGCTACGAGAAGCCATCTGACTTAGCTGGGCAATGCGCTTATGCCATGCATGAGAAGCTGTGCGAAATGACAGGCGTTCGACACGACCCATGTGTCATCGATGTCTTTCTATCGATCACTCGGTTTGTGGATGGCGAGCCACCACGAGCGTGGTGGGAGTTTACGGCCGAGCGTAAAGAGACCTGCGCCGTCGCTCGAGTATCGCAAGGGTGATCGGCGACCTATTTTTGTTGGAAGACTTTTTGGGGGATACCGTGTCGGAGGAATTGGATCGTTACATTCTGTCGTTGGAGGAATTTCTTCGGCAGTTGAAGCTAGACCGGGTCCAATCGATTCACCAATCGAAGACAGATGGTGTCCATCGTTTGATCGTAAAAGATGAATGGGGAGATTCGCTCAACGTTGAGTCCTGGAACGATGAACTAACGATTGAGTTCAGCGAATCGCATTGGCATATCTCGCAGTCCGATGATTTGGACTCGATGAAGCTGGAATGCACGCTCGACGTGCTTAGCACCCTACGAGGAGAAGTCACCACGTACTCGGCGTGGAAGTCAGGAAGGGCACTGGGGGGCGGCTGCTGTTTTGACGATTCTTGTCTGCAGCGTTGCCGTAAATCTTTTCCAACCGCAGAAGAAGTAAGAGTGAAGTCCTTTGGAAACGAGCGGGAAGTTCACGCGTTGGACCCGAATTGATCATCGGGTAATTATCCAAGGGTCCCGTGCTAACGCTTTTTGAAATTGCGCTCGGTTGGCATTCTCTCGTACTCATGCTCAATGAAATGGTACTCGTACTCGATGCGGTGTTTTCGAGTACGAGTACGAGTACCGCTAACGCTGAGTACGAGTACGAAAAACCCGGGCATAACACGGATTTGGAGCCCGAGAGGCTCGAAATAGCGCAACTTCAAAACGAACGCTGCGGGATGGGATAGCTGGTGTAACGCAAAGGCGTATTTTGCCGACCGAACCATGTCATTTTCGGCGCAAAGACCAAAGAATCGGGCTCAAGGGATTGCTCGAATCGCTGATCCTCTCGACCTCAAACTCATTGGGGACGAACGCTATCCATTTGGAAATTTGATCCACTTCCTGTCGACCTCCCGACTGTCCAACATACGCCAGTATCGATAATCGCCCGCCCGCGCGAAGCATCTTGGCAGCCGCCAGGACCGCTGGCATCGTCGTTTCAGCGCAGGTCACGATGGACTTATCGGATAGCGGCAAATAACCCAAATTGAACATAACACATGCGACTTGGCCGACATGCTCGGGTGCAACAATTTGTTCTAAATGGCTATGCGAATCAATCACACAATGGACGCGATGGGATAGGTTTTCTTCCGCGAGTCTTTGCTGCACGCGAGCCATCGCGACCGGTTGGATATCGATCGCGTAAACAAAGCCGGTATCCCCGACGTGCATCGCTAAGAAATGGGTATCAAAGCCATTGCCAGCCGTCGCATCGATGGCAATCGCTCCCGGAAACAAAGAATCACGACAGATACGCTGTGCTTCGACGGTCAAATGCATGATGAATCAGGCCGACGGGCGGGCCCGCGCCATGGGATTAAGCCAACGCTTTGGGGTACGATCCGAGAACATCCAAACGCAATGCTTCACGGCGCAATTTTGCAATCATCGATTGCACATTCGGTTGATCCCCATGCCCATCGAGTTCCACCAAAAAGAAATACTCGTTCGCTGAGCCAGGAACCGGAAACGACTCGATCCATGTCAGGTTCAAGCCATGTTCCTTGAACAACAGCATCACATCTGCGAGCGCACCCGGTTTGTGGGGGACTTGGAAAAGAAGAGAGGTTTTGTCGTTACCGGTCGATGGTGGCCGTTCCTTGCCAATGATCGCGAAGCGAGTGATGTTGTTCGGATTGTCTTCAATGGAACGAGCAATGATGTTGAGTCGATGGTGAATGGCGGCTTCGATCGAGGCAACAGCGGCAGCACCTTCTTCTTCCGACGCGATCTTGGCTGCGGCTGTTGTGCTGGCCACCTCGACCCAACGCGCGTTGGGCAAGTGCTCTTGCAGCCAATCGCGACACTGCGAGAGAGCTTGCGGTTTGCTGTGGACGGTTCGGATCTGCGAGCGATCGCAACGGGCTAGGAGATTATGATGGATCGGGAGCAAGACCTCACCGCATATCTGCACCGGCATTTTGATGAACATGGTCAACGTGTCCGCGATTCGGCCGTCTGTCGAGTTCTCGATGGGAACAACGCCATAACGGGCTTGGTCCCGGACCACTTCTTCGAAGACAGCACCGATGGTGCGAACGGATTCTAGTGGCGAGGACGCACCAAAGAACTTGCACGCAGCCAAGTAACTGTAGGAGTGCTCGGGACCGAGATAGGCGATTGTCGAGGTGCCGATGGAGTGTGCGTAGGTCGCCCCTCGGATATACGTGAGGACAGAGCGCTGCCTCTCCTCGAGGTTTGCATCCGAGGGTGAAGCCGAACCAGGAGACTCGGACTTCGATCTGAGATCGTGAACCATTTCACGCAAGGTGGGAAATGGCTGGGGCGCGGTGGACTGCCAGTCTTGAAGAAGCTTGATCCGGCGTGTGATGAGGGCCAGCAGTTGATCATCGATCCAGTGCAGTTCCTCGTCTCTGGGGAGCCCATTCGACGTTTGTTTTAGATCTGCTTCGGACTCGTGTGGCCGGTTTTTCATCGATCGATCTGCACTTTGAAATTCTGTCAATTTGGCGTAATGACTTCCCTTCCCGAGGCCGCCGCCGTCAGCCGAGCCTCCCTTCCATCGACGCAAACCTTTATCATAGATAGGCTTGCGACAAAATCACCCAAGTCGCAGGATAAATTGGCACAAGTATTGCTTTCCAAAACCGGGCATCAGTGAAATGGCAGGCCGGACAGTCTTCTTGGCGACTTTCACGCTCGAAAAAGACCATCGTAACGGGAGAATCCAATTATGGCATCAGGTGAGAAGATCATTGGCATCGATTTGGGCACCACCAATTCGGTAGTGGCTGTGATGGAAGGTTCGGAAGTGAAAGTTATTCCGAATGCTGAAGGAAACCGCCTGACTCCGAGCGTGGTTGCCTTCACCGACAAGAGCGAGACGATCGTTGGCGAACCAGCGCGTCGCCAAGCGGTTACCAACCCTCGCCGGACTGTTTACTCGGTCAAGCGATTCATGGGCCGCCGTCACTCCGAAGTCGAATCCGAAGAAAAGATCGTCCCCTATCAAGTGGTCGGCGGTCCCAACGAATATGTCAAGGTACAGATCGGAGATCAGCAGTTCACCCCGCAAGAAATCTCCGCCAAAGTCCTTCGCAAGCTCAAGGAAGCCGCCGAAGCATATCTCGGCCACCGTGTTTCCAAAGCGGTGATCACCGTCCCCGCGTACTTCAATGACGCGCAGCGACAAGCCACGAAGGATGCAGGGCAGATCGCCGGACTCGAAGTCGCGCGAATCATCAATGAGCCTACTGCGGCCGCTTTGGCCTATGGCCTCGACAAGACAAAAGATCAAAAGATTGCCGTGTTCGACTTGGGTGGAGGTACGTTCGACGTCTCCATTTTGGAAGTCGCTCTCAGTGGCGATGAGGATTCCAGCAGCAAAGTCTTCGAAGTCATCAGCACCAACGGCGATACGCACCTGGGCGGTGACGATTTCGACCAAGCGCTCGTGAATCACGTAGCAACGCAGTTCCAAAAAGACACTGGCATCGATGTTCGCAAAGAGCCAATGTCGCTGCAGCGGCTTCAGGAAGCGTGTGAAAAAGCCAAGAAAGAATTGAGCTCACTCCCTCAAACAGATATCAACCTGCCGTTCATCACGGCGGATGCCAGCGGTCCCAAGCACTTGCAATTTACCATCACGCGCAGCACCTTTGAGAGCTTGATCGATCATCTGATCGAACGATGCCGGCAACCGGTGTTGCAGGCTTTGCAAGACGCCAAATTCAAGCCTGCCGACATCGACGAAGTGGTCCTCGTGGGTGGCTCGACCCGAGTCCCTAAAGTTCGCCAAATCGTCAAGGACATTTTTGGCAAGGAGCCCCACCAAGGTGTAAACCCAGACGAAGTCGTCGCCATCGGCGCTGCGATCCAAGGGAGCGTTCTCTCGGGCGAACGCAAAGACGTTTTGCTTCTGGACGTAACCCCGCTGACTCTCGGGATCGAAACCGAGGGAGGCATCATGACGGCCTTGATCGAACGCAACACCACCATACCCGTCGAAAAGAAACAGGTCTTTTCGACCGCAGCGGACAACCAAACGGCCGTGACCGTCAGCGTTTTCCAAGGGGAACGCAAATTAGCTCAGCACAACCGCGTGCTTGGACAGTTCAATTTGGAAGGGATCGAAGCTGCGCCTCGAGGGATGCCTCAAATCGAAGTCAAGTTCGACATCGATCAAAACGGGATTCTCAATGTATCTGCAAAGGACATGAAGTCGGGTAAGCAAGCGAGTGTCAAGATTGAGCAATCCAGCGGATTGAGCAAGGATGAGATTGAGCGGATGCGACGGGATGCCGAGTCGCATGCCGATGAGGATCGCAAGGAAGTCGAACTGGCCGAAGCCAAGAACCGAGCCGAGAATACGATTCACGGTTTGGAAAAGGGAATCAAGGATCAGGGAGACAAGCTGTCTGCTTCGGATCGTGAACCGTTGGAATCGTCCATCGCAAAGCTTCGCGAAGCGATCAATTCTCGGGATACTGAAAAGATCAAGGCAGCGACCGCAGATCTGGAACAAGCTTCCTCTGCGTTCCGTGCGTCTTATGCAAGCCAGCCAATGCAGGATGTCCCTGGTGGAGAACCTTCGACATCCAGCAACGCCGACGACGACGATGCGATCGACGCTGAGTTCGAGGTCAAGAAGTAATCGCGGGCACCGATTCTTCGATGACGGCAATGCGATCGCGAGATCGCAATCTGTCCAAAGAGTCTCTTCAATCTCTCACCCCCTTTGCCTCACCAGGCGGAGGGGGTTTTTCTTTGTTGGTTGCTAGTGTCGCGACCCGAAGGCTACTTCAAACACCAGGGGCATCGCACGGCAACATCGCGGTGAGCCTGCAGGTCCGCTCGGATCCATTCCTGGGATATCGCAGTTGGATGGCTCTGACATGTTCGTCACGGAGATTGATCCACCTGGGCCGATTAGGATAGTTCTCTAGAACGCCATCCAGCATCCAGACCTCAATTGCTCCTACAAAACACTGCAGCTTAGCAGTAATGCGATTCCCATCGCTGACGTTCCGCTGCCAACTGTTCTTCCGAACCGATCAGACCCGCCTTGCGCTTCATAAGAAAGGTCGATTCAAGGCCCTCTAGTTCTTCCAATACCATCTTTTTGGACTCATCGATCAATCGATCGATAAACAGAACTCCATCTAGATGATCTGTTTCATGCTGAATGATTCGAGATAAAAAGCCATCGACCTCCCGATCGATCTCTTTTCCATCCAATCCATACGCATTCACGTGAACCGTTTTGTTCCGTTTGACCGTCGCATTGACTCCGGGTAGGGAGAGGCATCCTTCCTCGGATTCAGCCGTCCCGGTGGCGCGTTTGATGACGGGATTGATGAAAACCAGCTCTTCACCGGTTTCTTTTTCTCCCGTCGGATTGGCGACAAAGAGGCGGAGGGGTAAATTCACTTGATTCGCTGCCAACCCCACACCGCGGTGTAGGTACATGATTTCAAACATTTCAGCGATCATCCCCTTCAATTGGGCATCCACGCGAGCCAGAGGCTTGGAAGGGTACCGAAGGGTCGGGTGAGGATAGGTTATTAATTGGAGCATGGAATGGTACGAAGAAGGCTGAAGGCCCTGAATGCATGGATGAACCGACGCAGGATCGGCAGTTCCGCAACCCGACTTTGCATCTTTATTGTGGCGTTGGCGATGCATTTCGTAAACCGCAACCAGGGCCGAATGATTATGAGGAACGACACTCGTTCTACGTGCTTGTTGCGTTACGGACTGTTCGTTTTGGTCTCTATGGTGTTCCCAAATCTCCCGTTCGCCCAAGCCCAGGAAACGAATGAGAATGAATCCGAATTGTATCGGTCGGCAATCGAAAGATTGGGTCAACCCAGTCGCATTCGATGGACCGAGCCCGGCAGCAACACCCTGCAGCGATGGGAACCCCGGCGCATCGTCGAAATCCAAGGAGTGATATCGGAATGGGATCCGAAGAAGCTCGTCATCGTCCAGCCTACTGGGACAGCGACGACGACCTTTCCGGGAGACAATGTCATTGGCATCGAACCAGGCTGGAAGCTCGATGAATTCGCAGCGGTCCACCAGCTGTTCGTTGAGAAGAAATTCAGTGACGTCATCCAGCGGGGTCAAGACGCCTTGAAATTGAACGGAGCTCCTCGTTGGCAGCAGCGACTCCTCGTGACCGAAATGGTGCAATCGGCGAGCGCCCTCGGGAAGTGGGTAGTGGCTGGACGGGTTTTTAGTTTTCTCGCCAAAGACGAACCCCCAGACCTTCTTTTGGCATCCATCCCACTTCCATGGTCTGACGAATTGCTCACCTCTGGTCCCTCGACGACCAACGAAGCCGTGCGCTGGATCGAGGAAGAAGCGATAGCCATGAAGTTGCTGGGGGCGGCTTGGAGTATCTCGGGGCCCCAACGCTCTCAAGCCATCGAACTCCTGAAGTCGATGGCGCAGTCCGACTCAAACATCGTTGCAGGTTATGCCCGCGCCCAGCTCTGGCGCACCGTTCCGCCAAACGAAATTCGCTCCAGCGAACTCCCACAATGGTTTGACATTCGAGATGGATTACCCTTACCCGCACAAGCCGGTCCGACCATGCTGCTTGCCACCCGTCTCGAACAAGCCGGCCAACGGGATTTGGCCATCGCCGAATGGATGCGTATCCCGATCCTTCATAAGGATCGATTCCACCTAGCCCGAGGTGCCGTCGAAAAAGCGCTTGCGGCAAGCCATGCCTCGGATCGTGAGGATCTATCCCAACGGATCCAAGCAGTTTCCAAGGACTTGGATGCAAAGAACTCCCTACGCTAGGCGCTAGTTTTGAAGTTGCGCTATTCGAGTGTTTCGGAGTTTCAATTACCGATTTTCTGAGGTTTTTCGTACTCGTACTCCGCGCTAGCAGTACTCGTACTCGTACTCGAAGAAACCGCAACGAGTACGAGTACGAGTACCATTTCATTGAGTACGAGTACGAGAGATGCCAAATTAGCGCAACTTCAAAAGGCGCTAGCCCACAACCTTCCGCCTATGTCTTTGGTAGGTTGCCTGATTCTTCCATCACAATGGTCTCCCCCAAGTTGTTTCTGGAGCCGGAGGAATGTAGGATTTTGCCAGTCGGATTGCGTTATTTTTCGTTGGCTAACCCAGTCAATTTGCTATCCTGCGGTTCTTCCTTCGAGTATCTTGTGATGCCCGAGGGTAGTACGTCATCTCTCGTTCATGCACATGGTTGATTACCAGTTGACATCCAGCCCATCGAATCGCGAAATACGAAGTAACACCAAGGATTCCGCTTGGTCCAAAGCCTTCTCGACAGCAGCGGCTACCGATGTGGGCATGCGCCGAAGCTCCAATCAAGATAGTTTTGCCGTCGTCATCGCGGACGACCGCGAACATTGGGAGCGTTCAGGACATCTCTTGATAATTGCCGATGGCATGGGGGCCCACGCCGCAGGAGAATTAGCGAGCCGCCTGAGCGTCGAACTGGTTCCCCACCACTATGCCAAGCTGAATCGTGGCGATTCCCCGGCAGCCCTTCTTCGCGCGATGGAGGAAACAAATCAAGAAATCTACCGTCGCGGTCAAGCGAATCCTGAGTTTCGCAGCATGGGGACCACCACTTCGGTCCTAGCGATCTTGCCCATAGGGGCCGTCGTGGCACATGTGGGTGATAGCCGAGTCTATCGATTGCGGGAAAACGTTTTCGAACAATTGACGTTCGACCATTCGCTGGTCTGGGAAATGAAGGCCTCTAGCAAGCTCAATCCGGATATCAACTGGAGCGCGAACATACCCAAAAACGTTATCACGCGTTCTCTGGGCCCGAGTCCGAGCGTTGAAGTCGATCTGGAAGGCCCCTTTCCCATCCAACCGGGAGATCGATTTCTCCTGTGCAGCGATGGCCTGAGTGGTCAACTGAGCGACGAGGAAATCGGCATTCTGTTAGGCACTCCTGATAAAGAACTAGCCGTTCGTGCAATGATCGATCTGGCCAACCTGCGAGGAGGTCCGGACAACATCACGGTGGTGGTCGGGGAAGTTATCGGCGACGATTTAGTGGACCCTAGCAAATCCCCACCAGTTGCGTTGGGCCTGACCGGTTCCTATCCAACCGCATTTGGAATCACGGCCGCGATTTGCGCTCTGACGGGAATCGTATTGGCACTGCTTCAACAATATCCACTTGGTTTGATTGCCGGCGGGGCCGCACTGGTCGCAGGGATCTCCGGTTGGATCAAAATGCAATTGGGACAACCGGCCGCGCCAACGCGAGGCCAACTGGGGAAGGGCCCCCATCGCAGATACCAGGTCAAACCCAATGCCGAGTTCTGCCATCAACTGCATAGCGTCGTCCAGGAACTTCAGGAATGGAGTCGCGGCCGAGAGCAGAGCGCCAGCATGTCGGCCATCAAGACCCGCATTCAGGAGGGGAATCAATGCATTGAGGCCAAAGACTATCGCGGTTCAATCACGCGTTTCATCCAAGTCATCACGACCATGATGAAAGACATCAAGAAACGCCCTGAGGTCGACGACGAGTCGATTGATTACTAACTCCAGGTTTCGAACGTATCTGGAATCCAATTCTCTTCGATTGCCGGATTCGGGGACTGCAGTAGAGAACGACGCTTTCGTGTCTGCGATCCAAAAAGATCATCCACCGCTCGCGGATCGATGATCACCGACGTATCGCGAACAGGCTGCTGTTGTGGCACTCGCGAATCGATAAGTAGCGCCGCGAATGTTTTATTGAACGTGAAAATCACGTTTTGTTCTGGGTCGGTCCACCGAAGGCCGATCGTAACTCGGGATTCTGTTCCACGAACGAACCCCTGAGCGAGGGGAATTGGAAGGGAATTTGACTGGCTATTGCCTTCACCTTCCGCATCTGACCCCGACGCCGGGATGGTGATATTTCTGAGAATGCCGATGCCTACGAATGACCTCATCAACAGGATATCGCTGACCTGAACCAGCCCGTTCTTGTTGAGGTCGATTCGACTCGTAACGGGTGCAATCGAACCAACACCCGGACGAATCACGTTGATATCGGCTATTTGCACGAGAAAAGAACCATCCGTCAAAGTCCCATTCGTCTCCCCATAAAGATGTCCTATGTAGTAGGTCTGGGGAGCTAATAGGCCAGTTCTTGCCGACGCCAAAATACGGATCTGTAACCAGCGGTTGACGATCGAATCATCCGGCCATTCCAGTCGGACCCTGGACGGTGAAGTCACGCCGCCATCGATAACATCAATGAGAGAGGGAGCGGTGGCATCGATCCAGGAGCTGGGTGGATTGGTGGCTTCATTGAATGCCCCCGTGGGGCTAACGCGAAATGTGAAATCCGACCCTTGTAAATTCGCCGATGCCAGTCCTGCGACGTCAAGTAACAACCCATTGATTCCGCTTGAGGAATTGATCAGATTGGCGAAAGAAAGTGTCTTGGATGTTCCACCCGACTTCGCAATCTCAATTGTCGAATCGAGCGCCGCGTCGACGCTCGTGTTTGCAAAGGAAGAACCTTTGTAATAGACCTTGGTGTTCACCACATCCACCAATGCAAGGAATGAAAACGACACCGAGGAAGAACCGCCATCTTTATCGAGGGCATAGATGCTGACGACTTGATTGGCTGTCGCGGCCGTTGGTACATAAGACCAAGACCACGTACCATTGTCGTATCGTGTTACCAGCCCAAGAGAAGCCGACAAAACTACGTTATCTCCAGGAACGTCTTGCCACTCTCCCATATTCGTAAACGAAGCCAAGACGCTTCCGCTGATCAATGCTTGTGAAACGGTGAGCTGGGGAGCTTGATTGGAGACTTCGACGGTAAATGTTTGGCTCGTTGTGCCCCCAAGATCATCTGTCGCTGTAATCGTTACCGTGGTCAATGGTTGTTGATCTGGAAAAAAAAGGGACCAAGACCAGCTTCCATCCGAATTCTTGATGATATTTCCCGATGAAGCGGAAAGGGAAACGATGTCACCAACATCTGGGTCGGACCATGTTCCTGAATTCGATACCGTCGTCCCCTCCCAACCCGTGACGTCAGAATTTGTAACGGTCAAAACAGGATTCCGATTCTTGACGACCGTGCCTGAAAGCGAGTATTGGCCGATGGAAGCATAGTCGGAGTATCCTTGATCTCCGCTCACCGCCGCTTTTCCAACCCCGTCGATCATCACCGTGTAATATCCTTTGGCCAAATTGATCGTTACAGCAGCATTCAAGGTATCGATCGGATTGACGGTTGCCACGGTTATTCCAGCAGCATTGAGCACGGTCACCTGCACGTCTAGATTCGCTTTGCCTTTATCGAATTCAAAAGGACTGGCAGAAAGTGTCACCTGCCCAGCTTGTGTAGGAAAACGAAATGCATCGATATCGGTTCGCGACGCAATGATTCCTGTTGCACCAATGGTGGCGTCCGCCGCGACGTTGAGAGCGGTTGCTGTCGACGGATTATCTCCATGATCATCAAGACGATAACCAAGTTTGGCAGCGATGATTGCCAAATCATCTTCTGTGTTATTCGCCGACGCATATTCTCCCTTGCTCCATTGAACTAGCTCGCGATAGTAACCAACACCCATAATGGGCGCCCACCCAGTCGCACCGCTGCCATGTCCTTGATAATATCCTTCCGAAGGATTGTTCCTGCCATCATGCTGCAGGTTCATCGCATGCCCCACTTCGTGGGATACTGCCTCAGCGACATATTTGGTGGTGCCGTTTGCCAATTTGTTCGCGAAGATCCAAACGGGCGATGCATCTGTCCATGTCCAACTGTTCAGATAAGCAACCCCTCCAGCATTTGCAAACCAGGGAGTGCCAGTCAACGCATCGTAATCGGTGCTGATCAATGCACGCATCGCGCGACTCCCCAGCGTGAATTGAGCCTCTCCAGGGTTTTCTGTTGTCACATCGACATTGAATGGGGCATAGTCCTCGGATACGCGAGCCCAAATCTCACGAATCGAAGTCAATTCCGCGGCCGAGAAATTGGCGTAATCGGAGTCCATTGAATAGGCAGGGGCATTGATGGGATTTGGGGAATTGGTACCGATATAATTTCGATTGTTCCAAACCGTATTCAACACGGTCTGTCCATCGAAATCGAGATAGATCTTTTTGGTGGCGCCTGGATTTGAATGATAGATCGGAACGATGAGACTCTGCAACGTTATCGATGCTCCCGAACCCTGTTTCCCTACCGTTAACGGAGCAAGTGCCAAGGAATCATCCTTCGCAATCGATGTCGCTGTTGGAAGAACGCAATAATTCCTCCCATAAAGGTCCTCACGAATGCTTGCGTCCGCTTGATCCTGTACCTCTTGGGCTCCGACAGAAAACGCCAGCAGCCGACGCCCTTCGAGCGATTCAAACATCAGTCGCCGATGCGTTCTCGTCCGTTCGATTAGCTCGCGACGACGCTTGTTGTGCACGCGTCGATCCAAACCCTGTTTTCTCGGTAGTACGGGCCGCACGATAGACACTCCCTGTCAAACGAAAAGACTGGCCAGGTATAACTCCACATCACTTCAACCATCAATTTAAGGAAGGGGTGATGCAAAATCCATAGCGGTACAGTGAATTCATAGCGTAGCCTCCATCCTTCACAGAAGGATAGGGATGGGTGCAACAATGGCCTCGCTTCGCCAATGATGGACGCATGATAATGAGCGACGGTCTCTACAGGACGATCCGCATGGATAATGCGTTTTGCATTTCATCCCAGAATCGGGTGACGTGATCTTTTATGTTTCATGCTGAATCGTCGGAATGCATCGGGACGTTCTGCGAGCGCGATGTTCTTTCCATAGCGTTCTACTTATGGTCGGCCAGGGTAGACAGCCATTACTTCGCCATACGAGCCCCAAGGGGAACCAAATCGTTAAATCGATCGATCGGTTCCCGAGCTGTCCAGGCCATGGCGCGCAATAGGATCGTCCGAAAGATCGGGTCATCAAAGGTCCAATTGTAATGACCGGGGATACTGACGAAGACGCGCCCATGGCCCTTTTCATAAGTCCACAACTGCGGGCGCATTTCTCCCTCTTCCACACTCGATGCCAATAAACCAATCTGCTTCGGATCCCCCGTCAGCAACCAGTAACTTTCATCGAGCAAATCGAGATCGGGCACATTGCGCATGATCGGGTGATGTCGATCTTCCACGTTGATATCTAGAGGCCCGTGGCGATAACGGATATTACCTCCCCAGGAAGCCAAGCCGATACGCCGCGAAAATTCGGTGACTTCGTCATCCCCGTTCACTGCCCAATGGATGTACATCGCACCCCCTCCGCGCTGAAAGTAAGCATCCATGGCTTGCGCACGGTCCGGTCCCCAACTCCCCTTCTGAAAGAACAAAAGGACATCAGCGGATTGAAGCTGTTCGGCAGACGGAAACTCCCATGCGGTCTCGATCTCGACTGCGTCGGCTGCCGTGAGCAATTGCCCCCACTGCAGCAGCCAAGCGGGATAGTCATGCTCGCCAGGTCCATGATCCTTCGGACCAGCCACCAATACGATCTTCAATCGTTTCAGGGGCTCGCTCATGGGGGTGGAACCAGCCAGAACATCGGCGACGTCGGCGACGGTGCGCAGCTTGGGTGCGACGACCGCGCCTTCGATAGGCATCCGCGGAGGAGAGGTCAGAAGATAGGTCATCAAGTCTCGGATTTCGTCGGCTGTCAATTTGTCGAACAACCCATTGGGCATGATCGACGATTGGGAGGGAACCATCTCCTCGATCTGGGAGCGATCCAACTCGGTCGATTTGCCGTTCGCATCCCCAAGCAACAATCGACCACTTTCCTCACGCAAAACTCCTGTCAGTACCGTGCCGTCTTCAAGACGGACTTGATGGCCGATGAACTCAGGGTTGATGGCGTAGCTCGGGTTCTTTATATCGCGCAGGACCGAAGCATAATCCCGAAACATAAGATTCGATAAATCTGGTCCGATGCGAGGTGCGATGCCTGAACCGGGAGCCGTATGGCATTTCGAACATCCAACCTCATTTCGATGGAATAATCGATGCCCTCGGCCCCAATTGCCCCCTTCGATTTCTGCAATCATGGGGGTCGTTTCAGGCTCAATGGCCTTTGCATCGCGCGCCCATGGAAGTCGAAATCGATGCAATGGAATTGCTCTCGGAGTTGGATCCTCGTTGGTTTGAAGTGTGAGTACTGAGTCCTGTGTGGGCAGGCTGCCCGGCTGGGTATGGATTCGCAATCGGATTGGCTCCAAGGGTCCCGTTCCGTTTACCGGTGGTTGCTCAAACAACTGGGCTCTATCCTTGTTACCAATCGCGGAAAGGGTATGCGTTTCGTCATTGATAAGCAATTCCTGGAGAAGCCATTCCGATTCTGAATGCATTGGTGTCCATCGAAGCGAGACGACTTCGTCAGGCCACGTATAGTCGATTGCAGCACCCGGCTGAATCTTGGGTCGCAGCACATTCCGAAGGTCGATCTGGGTTTCCAATTCCAGAATGCCTGCAGCTTGAATCTGTTTCCAAAACGCTTCGTGCGAAGCGCTATGAGCTGTCAATCGTTGTGCTACACCGAGATCGATATGAGGTAACCAAATTTGCGTCTTATCCGATGCATTACTATCGGGAGTCCATGTCGCCAGCACCCCGTTCAATGCCAAATCGACATCGATCTCGGCCATCTGCGGAACATCATTGGGATCGGAAGGTTTTGCATCGACTACCCCCGGCAGCGTGATTGCATACGATTCGTCCCTGGTTTGAGCTGGAACCTGTATCAACAGGGTCCGCAGGTCGGCTGTGACTCCGACACCGATCACAAGGACGTTTCTTCGCGGACTCAGGCTCTGAGCCTGAACGACAGCATAGGGTGGAGTGAGCGTTTCCAATCGATCTCCGGCACGCACGTACGAACCGGCTTCGACACGAATCTGGCTAGACAATTCACGCCACAAGGCTGTGTTGAGGGGTTGATCGAACGCGATCCGAAATTCGGTTGGAGATGCCGACCAAACCTGGATCGGTCGCGCGACGTTCTCGGGCGCGGCTTGGATCTTGAATAGCGATCCAATTCCGGCAGGCCCAGTCCCCCAGTCGGGTGGACCACTATGGCATGCAACAACGAGCTGTCCGTCCGGAGTGACGCAGGAATCAACCGTTAGCATTTGCAAACACGCGATCAACTGCGATTGAGCGACGTAACCATCCGGAGTTGATACCAATTGGGTGCGCCAAAGTTTGCCTCGTGATTCACCGCACACGATGGCATTGTCTCCCCATGCCTTGGGACCAAATCGATGTGGATCGGCTGGTCCACGATTAAAGAACAAACCGCACGTGGACTGGTGTTGTGGTCCATAATCAAAGACGGACGGCTCATCGAGTACCGCTGGATTGTGCCGTGGATGCCTGGGTGGAAATCCGTAGTGTTTGCTCCGTTGGATGTGCAGTAGTTCATCGAACGGATTTCCATTCGGAAGCCATGTCGCTCCTTCTTGATCTGTACAAAACAACTCACCGTCGACGTTGAACGCAATGCCGATTGGGAAACGAACGCCCGTGCAAATGGTCTCTCGCTCTGAAAAGTCGGGTGAGATACGCTGAATTGTGCCCCGATCGCTTTTCAGGTCATACGCAGCCTTTCCAGAATCATCGACCAAATAGGCATTGGCATAATTGGCTGTCCCCAATCCAAAATAGATAGAGCCATCATCACCGAGGGCCAGTCCTACGGCATCGACGTTCTGAGCAATTTCCTCCCATCCCTTTGCGACAATCACTTCTTCGTCCGCTCGATCGTCGCCGTCATTGTCCTTGATGAACGAAATTTTTCCTTTGCTCGCCACAAAGGCGCCGTTGCCTCGAGAATCCCCTCGCGTTGTCCATTGCATCCCAATGGGGCCTCGCAACGCTCCCGTGTTCTTGTAGAAAACGTTCGCTTCGTCCTCCAATCCATCTCCATCGGTATCTCGCAACAGGTGGATGTCGCCGTTGTATCCCAGGGTGACGAGGGTCCCATCATGACGTACCACGACGTTGTTGACGTTGGTTAATTCCACGGGCAAATGCCGCACATTAAATCCTGGTTGCAGCATCTGGATTGCAGGCGGATTTTCCACTTTGACGAGTGGTAATGACGAGCCTAACGACAACTCCTCCGACAACATGGCTGCCAGTTTCGAATGTTTGTTGGCCAAGTATTCGCGGATCTGCTCGGATTCGGAACTTGTCAGCAAACGATCCCAGACGATCACTTCGGAGAGATCCAACGCCGCATGTCCGCGCGCTTGTTGGTCTCCTGGACCATGGGTGTAGAAACGTGCGCCGAGAGTCCATTCGGCCGTGCTAAACGAAACGTTGTCCATCGGCCGAGCAGCTTGATACTTACCATCTAGCAAGAGAGTTACGGAGCGAGACACTCTATCGATGCGAACTTCGACGAGGTGGGGCGTGCGGAACGGAAAATCGCTTTGAGAAAGGTTTTTTGCTCCGGAAAACCCCTTACCTTCGATGTTGAGCGCAGTCCAACTCCGAGAAGGTCCTGGACCTAGGTCTACATTCAACCCAGATGAATAGTCCTTTTCGTTAGGAGCATTGGTGGCCAGCAATCCGCGAAAGTCTCCTGGATTCGAATGCGGTGCGATCATGAGAAACAGAGTGACTTGATCAAGCGATGCTACGTCAGAAATCATTCGCATCGCGTTCTCAACACCATCGAACCGAACGCTGCTAGCTTCCCCGTTTGTATGAAACGTCGGTCTTGCATTCCCGGTTGCCACGAAGTCCGGTTGATGACCTGATCCATCGGGCCATCGATCCACGCGTTCCCCCGATGCGAGAGGTTTGTTGTTGCCGTCCTTAGAAACGTGGCCCAACGTCGCCGCATCCAAATGAAGAAACGCCGTGCTAGACAACGGAGGATCCTCAGCCTTGGCATCTGCGCAAAGCATCGCGATCGCAATGAACCATGCACCGATGGGAATCCATCGCCGTTTGCCAGGCAACCAACCATAGGAAGGGATAGCGGCGAGAACTGCAGCCCAGTCTCGACACGGGCAAACCAGGGACAGATGCAAAGAGGCCATGAGGAGGGATTCGGCGAAGAGAGGAAACATAGGGTACCGACCTGATTGTAGCCTCCTTCGCGATTCGGCGTGCTGCTTTAATCGCCATCCGATACGATCGTGATGCACCGATGACCCCGGCTCACGCTCTCGGAATTTGCGGTTTTTTTCTCCAGTCGTGCTCCGTCACGATGAATTGGTGCCAGTATTCAAATTACGCTCGTCGATGACGCGTCGCTGTAGGACTCGCGGTTTCGTTGTCCCTCTGCCCGGCGCTCACGCTTAGGGCTCTGATAAACCGTCAACAACGCATTTTCAGAGCGGCGAGCGTCAACCGGGACATCACACATCACGCCGAATGTCTTGCAAACGGAACGCGATCACGCCAAAAGACCTTGGACCACTTTGCCTGCAACATCGGTCAATCGGTAATCGCGACCGCTATGCCGATACGTTAGTTTCTCATGATCGAATCCCATCAATCGCAAAATAGTCGCATGAAAATCATGAACGTGCACACCATCTTTGGCGACACGCACACCATGCTCGTCGGTCTCGCCGTACACGATCCCCGGTTTTACTCCGGCCCCTGCTAGCCAAGAACTGAATGCCCACGGATGGTGTTCCCGTCCTTTGGCATCGGCTGTGTTGTTAAATGGCGTGCGTCCAAATTCCGTGGTCCAAACGACCAGGGTATCTTCCAGCAAGCCTCGTTGCTTAAGATCCTTCAATAGGGCCGCGATCGGTTGATCCACGTTCTTTGCCAATGGTTCATGAGTCATCATGTCACCGTGCGCATCCCAATTGCCCGATGATCCCGTGTCGATCAGCTCAACGAAACGCACACCCCTTTCGATCAATCGCCGCGCGGTCAAGCACTGCCATGCGAAACCGTTGGTCTGTCCTGGCTGGAGGCCATATTGCTTCAGCGTCTCCTCGCTCTCGCGAGAGAGATCGAAAACCTCCGGTACGGCCGTTTGCATGCCGAAGGCTGTCTCAAAGGAGCGCAACCTGGCTTCGAGCTCAGAATCTCCTGATCGTTGTTTCGAATGTTCGGCATTGATCTCGCGGAGCGTTGCCAATTCTAGTTCTTGCTGGGATGTTTTGACGCGGGGGACCACATTGCGTATCGGTTCCGCTCCGGGAACTACCAAGGTTCCTTGACAGGCCCCGGGGAGGAAATCATTGGCATATACCTGGGTACCCGCATAGGTTTGTTTCGGGGCGATGACCACGAAACCAGGCAAGTTACGGCTCTCGGAACCAAGCCCATACGTCATCCAAGAACCGATGCTGGGTCGCGATTGCGCAAATGACCCTGTATGCATGCCCAATGTTGCGTTGTAGTGGTTTGAATGGGACGTATGCATCGAGCGAATCAGCGCGATATCGTCAACACAGGAAGCGACATGCGGGAACAAGGTGCTGACTTCTGTGCCGCACTGACCATGTTTGGCAAACTCCCACTGAGGGCGCTTTAAAAAGATCCGCTCGTATCCAGGCCGGTCCTTAATCTCTGGGTGATCCGCGTGAATCTCTTGGCCATGATCACGCGTCAATGCAGGCTTGGGATCGAACGTATCGACATGGGATACTCCCCCAGTCATGAATAGAAAGATCACCCGTTTTGCTTGTACCGGGAAGTGGGGGACGCGTGGAGAAAGAGGATCGCTATTGGTACTGGCCTCGTCGGCGATGAGTTGCTGCAAAACTCCAGACAGCAACATCGACGAAGCGACTGTCGACCGCAGCATTTCACGTCTTAAGATCGGAAGGTTTCGCATCGGCTTCAATCCAAGTAAAGGGCTTCGCTGGAAGCAAACAATATGCGAACGGCGGCACTCCATCGCTCTGGCACTGGCGTTGGATAATGCTCTAGAAAATCGGTCATTCGCCGCAATTCGATCGCTGTCGGTGGACGTTGCAGCAAGCGATGATAAAGCTCGTTGACCTGTTGCGTTTGGTCAGGCAAAGTTTGCAATGATTCGGCGATCCGGGTTGCTTGTGCGTGGACGAAGGGATCGTTCAGAAAGTACAGAGCTTGCGTGGGAACGGTCGACTGCTGACGAACGGGGGTGCTGGCATTCGGATCAGCACCGTCGAACAGCGCTAGGAAAGGATGACGACGCTGCCGCTGCACCATTAGAAAAACACTCCGGCAATTCGATTCGTAAACGGCGTTGAAAGGATCGTGCTGCGAGAAGGTCCAACTGGCTTCGGGAGGGAATGGATGGGCTTCCGGGATCGAGCGATCCAATTGCCCGCTAGCCGCAAGGAGGCTATCCCGAATTTCCTCAGCCGTCAGTCGCCGGCGATGGAAATGGGTCAGCCATCGATTCTCCGGATCCGCGATTGCGGCGGTGGAAGTCGGCTCGGATGACCTTTGGTAGGCCTGCGAAAGAAGGATCCATCGATGGAGTGGCTTGATGCGATTGCCACCTGCCACGAACTGCGATGCCAATTGATCGAGCAATTCCGGATGGCTGGGAAGCTCGCCTCGCGACCCGAAATCGTTCGGAGTTCGCACCAGGCCCGCTCCAAAGTGCCATTGCCATACGCGATTGACCAGAACACGGGCGGTTAGGGGATGGGTTGCGATCCAGTCCGCCAGTTCTCTTCGACCGCTGGCTGAACCATTGCTCAACGATTGTCCACCCAAGATCGCAGGCCAATGACGTTCGATTTCTTCGCCCGGCTTCTCTGGATCCCCTCGCAATTGCAAGCGTGCATTGGCAGGATTGCCTTCGATCACAGCATAGGCGACCGGAATCGCCGGTGGTGGCCCAGCGTCGTCGAGGGGTGCGGTTTGCATCGTTCCCATCTCGATCAGCAAAGGGCCCAACTCCGGTGCAGCGATATGTTCTACCGTGAACGAGACACCATCGAGTGCGGCCGGATGCGAATCGGCCACGCGGCCGCGAATACGAATCGTCGCATCGACGGGGCTGACCCATACCAACGACACGGGACGACCAGGTCCGGGATGGACGAAAAAGGATCTTGGGGGCAAGGTGGTCCAGACCGATACGGGATTGTTGGTGCGATTGACGAACACCGAAGGTTCGCTTCCCAAACTCCATGAAGGCAACGCATCGCTGCCGCCATTGGCGGATCGCTTGTCCGAGAGAAACACTGGACCATCGGTTGATTCGTAGAAGCACCATACAGCACCGTCACGGGTGGTGCGTGGATTGGCGATGCTGAAGTCATCGATCAAATCGGCCGTCGACCACGTTCGTTCCATGCCGCCGATTTCCTCGATGATACAATCGACCAGCGTCGTATCGGCTCCGTGATTGCCGTTTGGCTGCACCGTCCATTGAATGACTTCACCTGCCCGGACGGCTATTCCTGGGATTGGCTCGCCCGAAATGGTCATTACATCCACGGAAGCTCCTTCAGCGACTGCGAAAGACCCAAGCTCACGACGGGCAGTTGCATAGGTTTCCTTCCAACGCATGCGCGCCGAATCCGTGACAACCGTGCGTCGTTTCTTTTCCGCTTCGATGGCGTCGCGTCGCTCCTGCCATGGCTTCATGATGGCTTCCGTCTCAGCAGCCGAAGGCAACGGAACCATATCGCGCGGTTGCCCCTTGGGCTCGCAACCTGGAAACGAAAATTTGGAACTGGCAAAGATGCCATAGAGACCGTAGTAATCGTCTGCGGTGATCGGATCGTATTTGTGATCGTGGCATCGTGCGCAACTGGCCGTCAATCCGAGATACGATTTGCCCACGTTGTCGATGACATCTTCGATGGTCAGATGCATGTCCTTTTCGATGTCATGACCGAAGCGCCGAGCGATTGCGAGATAACCCGTGGCGATGATGCCCTCAGCACGCTGCGATGAAGGAGCTTGCGGATCCAACATGTCTCCGGCGATTTGCATTCGAATGAATTGATCGTAGGGCATGTCTTGACGAAACGCATCCAGCACCCAATTGCGATAACGCCATGCATGGACTAGCGGCCGGTCTGTATTCTCCCCGGCAGTATCCGCGTATCGGACCACATCGAGCCAATGCCTGCCCCATTGCGCCCCGTACTCGGGAGAATCCAGCAACCGATCCACAACTCTGGAAAAGGCATCGGGGGATGAATCGTTTTGAAATGCTTCCATCTCACTGGAAGTGGGTGGCAATCCCGTCAAGTCATAGGTGACGCGCCGCAGTAACGTTCGCTTGTCCGCCGTCCCAGCGGGTTCAATATCCCTCTCGCGCCAGGCTGCGTCGATGGCAGCATCGATCGACTCCGAAGAAAAAGATTTGGTCGGGACTGGCAAGGCTTGAAAGGCCCACCAAGTTTTCGCCGTCTCGATCGACATGCCACCCAGTTTGGTTTCCGATTCGCGAGGGTCTGGGGCACCTCGGCGAACCCATTCGACCAGCTTCTGGATTTCTTCATCCGACAGTTTCTTGTCCGGGGGCATTTCGAGGTCTTCATGCCGAATGGCTCGAATCAATCGGCTCTCTTCAGGATTGCCTGAGACGATCACAGGACCGGAATCACCCCCCTTCGCAACAGCCGCTCGATGATCGAGCCCCAAGCCGCCAGAATTCTTTTCGGCGCTATGGCATCCGTAGCAATGTTCGATCAGCAGCGGTCGGATGTGCGCCTCAAAGAACGCAATGTCATCACTCTGAGCGATGGCTGTAGTGGCTGGGATCGCAAGTCCCGAGAAACCAATGCACAGCAGTGATAAACGTCTAGACCAACGCATCATGGCACAGACCGCAGGGGAGGGAGGCAGGGCAGGATTCTCTAGTATACCCCGAACGAGGCGGGAAATCCGTTCCATGGGACCCGTGCAGAACAAAGCTCATCGAAAAAGTAAGGGGCTGGTTGACGACGAACCAAGCTTCATGGGGTAATTTCAATAACCCGGTTCCAATCATTCTTCATGTCAACAATGACCCATCCTCGTTTCCCAGCATCGGCTAGAGCTTCGACGAGTTTGCCCGAACTTTTCGGCTGTGCATCGTAAGCGTATTCTCGATCGCTATCTGTATGGTGCAAAATCAGCCCAAGACTTGGGCGGGGGTTGTTGATCGTGGTGTATTCGAGCATGGCCTTGTCCCCGTCGCTGTTGCCAAATGCCAACACCGGTCTTCGACCGATGCACTGCTGAATGCCAACGGGCTTACCCTCTTTGTCGTCCACGAAGACGTTGCTCAATGTCTTCACCAGGATAGGTTTGCCATCCCGTAGTTCAAACGTGTAGCCTCCATACGATCCCACCACATTTTCCGGCGGAATGCCGTAGACCCGTTCCGTCCATACGCGCATGAAATCGACCCCTCCGCCGGAAACGATAAATGTTTTGAATCCCTTGGACCGAAGGAATTCGAGCAACTCTCGCATCGGCAAGTACGTGCATTGGTCGTAAGGGATTCCATACCTAGGATGTTTGGCGGTTCGAATCCAACGATCGACTTGCGAAGCGAATTCTTCGGTGGTGATTCCGCTGTGTGTGATGGACAACAAGCGGAATAGGCCCTTGTAGTGATCGGCCAACAGTGTTTTTAAGTCTCCTGCCAATGCGGCTTGGACGAATGGGTCCTCGGCTAATTCCGGCTGGACAGCCATCTTGTCCGGGAGGCTATCGATAGCGAAAGCCAATTGAAACGGAATAGGATTTTCTGGCCACAAGGCACCATCGTTATCGAAAACGGCGATTCGTTCGGAGGGAGGGAGCCAGTCTGGCGTTCCATCGGTGGTGACTTTATTGACGAACGCAACGATGGAGCGTTTGGTGGCCGTGTCATTCCAGGATGGCAACGGATCGGCACCTCGAAGGGAAGTCGCAGTGATCGACAGGCAGCAAAGAAACGCAATCGATTGGAAATGCATAGAGATATGAGATCAATCCGGAGCAAGGGTGGTGGGAGGCGTGACGGCATCGGTCGCACTGCCAGGCGGGAGCTCGATCTTCTGTTTGGGAAGTCCATAAGGATCGGGCGCTGCGCCACCCAAAATGGGTTCGGCCAAGGGCACGCCGGCCAGCAAGGCTAGGATCAGCGTCGCCAGGAAGTAAATGGAATAATGGAGAAACGACTGGCCGACTTCGAGTTCGCATGCACCCAGTGACGCGCCGATGCCTGCAGCGAACATTAGGCCTACGAAGATCAACAGTTGCAACGCATCGATGTCCGCAAGGGATTTGTTTCCGAAGTAATAGGACAAGAACCAGTACATTCCCCACGTGAACGCGAACACGGCCGCACAGATTCCTAGACGAATCCAACGCTCTTTGCCGACATAGCCCCCTAACTCATCTTCCTTGAAGAAGGTGTATCCAACCGCAGCGAGGGGATACGCCAGTCCGATGGCGACCAATGCCAGAGCCCAAGTGGGTGGAACGACATTCATTGCTCGCGCCCCCAAGGCACCGAACAAGAAGATCACGGACAGGGCCGACGCAAGGATGATTTGAGCCGTCGAAAGGGAGAATTCAACACGTCGCAACGGCTTGAGCACAGGACGCCCGGTCGAATCCTTGGGACCCGAGGTTTCCGGTGCATGAATCACGACCTCCTGGGATTTGTCAGGAACCGTGATGACCTGTTTGCACTTGGGACAGGGACCCTGCTTGCCAGAATACTTGTCACTGACAGTAAAACGGGCAAGGCAACTAGGGCAAGTAACTGGGATAGGCATAGCGTTCGGGGGCCGCGCAGGAGTGTGGGAATCGACTGCATGCATTGTACAAAGTCTATCGAGAGTTGGCATTCGAGAAGGCAAGGGGTACGATATCGGGACGGATTACCTCAACCGACCAGATCCAATGTTCGCCATCAACGGCAATCGATTGGCCCGCCGCGTTATGCCCGAGAAAACTCTGCCAAAACCTTCGTTTCACGTGGTCCTGTTCCAGCCCGAGATCCCTCAAAATACTGGGAACATCGGTCGTTCGTGCGTGGCCCTCGATGCCAAACTGTGGATCGTGCGTCCTACTGGATTCCGTTTGGATGCGACACAACTGCAAAGAGCCGGATTGGATTATTGGCAGCACCTCGATTGGGAAGTGGTCGATTCGTGGGAAGTCCTACGGAGACGCATGCCCATCGAGCGGACATGGTTCTTCACCAAATTCGCCACCCAACTGCACACCGAGGTCCGTTTCGAGCCGGGAGATTGGCTAGTGTTCGGAGCCGAATCGACGGGATTGCCAGAAAGCATCCGCACAGAAAATCATGATCGTTGTGTCCGACTGCCGATGACCGGCCCGGTACGCAGCTTGAATCTGGCCGTTTCGGCCGGCGTCGGCCTGTACGAAGCGTTTCGGCAATGCACTTCGTAACGCTTCCATGCGATCCACCCTCTACGATCCACGTGTTGCATTCGCATGAGGTGTTTTATTCTTTGCTTGCCCGCCCGGGGGCATTCGCTGGACTACAATCATCCGGGATGACTGGATTCGCTTGGATCTAAACTGCCATTTCAGGTCAGGCATTTCAAGCCGGGTTGTCAAAAAGTTGATCCTCAATCTGTTCGAGCCGTCGACATGACCAAATCTGTAAGCGAAGCCGATGACCTTCAGCGTTTTCGCCCTTTTTTGAGGGCTCTGGCAGAGAATCAGTTGCACGCGAATCTTCGCAAAAAAATTGATCCATCCGACGTGGTTCAGCAAACGCTGTTGCAAGCCGTGGCGGCCTCTTCGCAATGCCATGGACAGGATGACCAAGCCAAGGCGGGTTGGTTGAAGGCGATCTTGCAAAACGTTGTGAACGGACTAGCGCGCAGTTTCCATCGGGAAAGCCGGAATGTCGATCGCGAAATGGGTTTGGGTTCGACGGCCAAATCCTCCGGCCAAGCGATGGACCTAGCGGCGGACCAAACGAGCCCGTCCCACTGGCTGCAATCCGATGAAGATCGTCAGCGGATTGCTCGAGCGATCGAAAGCCTGACCGAGGAACAGCGTCAGGCCATGGTCATGCGGTATTGGCAGGATCAATCCCTGGCAGAAATCGGTGAAACTATGGGAAAATCTCCCGATGCCGTGGCCAGCCTGCTCTATCGGGCGATGAAATTGATGCGAAACGAACTAGCCTAGCCGCCAAACTGGACGCGATTGCCGAACCGAGTTGGTAGCGATTATTTGCGCATACGAAGCCTTTTTTCGGGCTCCTCAGCTTTTTCTCGTCATGCCGCACAAGGGTGCAGCATCTACCGACTATAAGGAATGACGTTGTTCTACCTACCACTTATTGGTAACGCGATCTTTTGCTGCTGGAATGATTTGGCGTCATGACATTTTCCAAACTCCCCCCCGAAGCTGATTTGGACACAGTCCTGGCGGAAGTCCTGTCAACACAGGGCGAAGGGGCGGACCAAACGATCCGCTCGCTCATCGAGCAGTTTCCTCGCTTCGCGAGCGAGATCGAAGAATGTTGGAAGATCCATCAAGAGCTTCGATCGTCCACCGATGCCACGCGAACTTTTTCCAACCAACCATCGTTCCGTGGCTCGCGGATCGGTTCGCAGCTTGGAGCCTACGAACTTCTGGATGAGTTGGACCGAGGTGGAATGGGGATTGTCTACCGCGCTCGCCATCCGCAGCTTGAGCGAGTCGTCGCACTCAAAATCATACGATCGGGAGAACTGGCAGATGAAATGGAGATTCTACGGTTTCGTCGCGAAGCCCAAGCCGCGGCGAGACTGGTTCATCCCGGTATTATCCCCATCTACGAAGTCGGCCAAGACGGGGCTCTTCTCTTCTACACCATGCCCTTGGTCGAAGGAAAGACGCTCGCTTCGTATACAACCAATCAGCGATTAGCCTTGCGCGAGGCCGTCTATATTGTCCATCGATTGGCTCTTGCCATCGACTACGCACATGATCGCGGAATCATCCATCGCGATTTGAAGCCTAGCAATGTCCTTCTGGATTCGAACTTAAACCCCATTGTTATCGATTTCGGGTTGGCCAAGATATCGCAGCAGGAACAGGAACTAACCGGGAGCGGAATGGTAGGTACACCTTCCTACATGGCACCGGAGCAATTGCGAGGTGCTTCCCGCGAGCAGGAATCGGCATGCGATATCTATTCTCTCGGCGCAATCCTCTATTTTGTTGTTACGGGACGCCCTCCCTTTGTGGGGTCGACCGTCTTTGACATCTTGTTGCAAGTCAAAGATCGTGAACCTCTGGCACCCTCGACATGGAATCGCTCTGCGGGTCATGAAATCGATGCGATCTGTGGTCGGGCGATGGAAAAGGATCCAAGCCAGCGCTATGCGCGTTCCGCTGATCTCGCTTCGGATTTGCAGTGTTGGCTCGATGGTACACCCATCCAACTGCCGGCGCTCAGTTGGCGAATGCGATGGCTTCAGTGTTGGCGCAAGGTGCCCGGTTTGGTGAGCCACGTTATTGCTATCGCGGCTGTGATGGGAGTCGTGATGTTGGCACATGCGTTCGATGTATCGAATTCCAACTTCCTGATCAAAATCGGATTGCTGAGTTCGTGGCTAGTACTCTGCTTTCCGCTTCAGCGATGGACGCTGCAGCAGGGACTCAATGGATGGTCGGGGGGATGCGTTTGGGGCATAGCCGATGTTGCATTTACGACATGTCTTATCGCCAACGCTGAACCTCCACGAGCCCTACTGCTCATCGCGTATCCAATGATGATCGCTGCCAGCGGACTCTTCTATCGCACACAGATGGTTATCGGAATGACGCTTCTATGCGTCGTCGGATTCCTAGTCTTACCTTGGTGGACGGGTGATGATTCGTTGGCTCGCCAGGATTTCCAAGCCATCTTTGTGATCGGAATGGGTGTCTTGGGGCTGACGCTGACCAGCATGATCGGTCGCATTCGCAATGTCTTTTCGATGCGACGCATCTAATGCGTGGAAACTAAAAGGAAGAAATCATGGGTGAGTTTCTAATCGGTTGCATCGCATTACTCATCTTATCCTTTCTCGGTCACTTGTTTTGGCTGTTTCTGAGTTGGATCTATCGATCCCTGATGGGGAATCGCTGCAGCCAGTGCGATCGAACATTGACGCGAGAATTCACATGTGCGCATTGCCGCCCACAGGGTGCCAATATCCCGAAGCCCGATTTGAACTCCGACATCGCGGCTGCGGTTCGACTCATTCAGTTTGGGCGAGTCAAAAACGTCCTTCAAGAGGAAGAACTGAGCGCATTTCAGCGAATGGTGCAGAGATTGCAACAAGCGGAGATTGCGCAATCGGTCGTTCGCGCCCCGATCCCCCCAACGCAGCACAACGCATCTCCTTCAGTACGGCCCCTTGAAGCGGCGCCGCCTGGTT
>Ga0194055_10000587_pt1 | contig 29458 bp, 28 predicted proteins | sample SepL449m_MetaG_FD_155482 | JGI IMG/M metagenome (GOLD analysis project Ga0194055, IMG submission 155482) | Anoxic zone freshwater microbial communities from boreal shield lake in IISD Experimental Lakes Area, Ontario, Canada - Sep2016-L442-9m | ecosystem: Environmental > Aquatic > Freshwater >... | reverse complement strand
CCACCGGTTCTGTATTTACTCTGGAAGAACTTCAGACCATTGCAGGAATTGCAATCGAGCACGACCTGATCGTTATCTCAGACGAGGTGTACGAACATTTAGTTTTTGACAATAAGAAACACATTCCCATCGCAACTTTGCCGGGAATGTTCGAACGCACCATCACTATTTCGTCTGGTGGAAAATCGTTTAATACAACAGGTTGGAAGATCGGCTGGGCATGCGCGCCTGCTCCCCTCATTAACGCAACACGCATGGCAAAGCAATTGTTTACTTTCGCCGGAGGTTCGCCTTTTCAGCCAGCAATCGCTGCAGGCCTTCGTCTTCCCGATTCATACTTTGTTGCTCTTGCAGCTGATTTGCAGACTAAACGAGACGTTCTAATGAAGGCACTTGATGAGTGCGGTCTACGACCTATTACTCCCGAAGGGACATACTTCATCACAGCCGATATTCGCGGCAGACGTCCCGATGGCGACGGTATGGCGTTTTGTCGCGAGCTACCTGGACAGGCAGGAATTGTTGCTATCCCAGCTGCAGTTCTCTACGACCCACGACATGAAGCAGAAGGTCGCCACTTAGTTCGCTTTGCATTCTGTAAGCAGCTCTCCACCATCTCTCGCGCATCTGAGCAATTGCGAGCATGGGCATGAAAGTCGCCGTCATACAGGCAGACACCGTGTGGATGGACAGAAACGCAAACTTTGCACAACTCGCTCCCCTCATTTCTGACGCAGCGCAGCACGGCGCATCGCTTGTCTTGCTGACAGAAATGTTCTCGACAGGTTTTGTTGTAGACCGAAGCGATATCGGTGAACCTGAAGGCGGCGTATCATCACTGTTTCTTTCACAAATGGCAACAGAGCACAACATCTGGATTGGTGGCAGTTGTCCCGAAGTGACTTCCGATGATCTTCGCCCCTTCAACTCTTTCGTTTTAGTGAGCCCTCGTGGCGAGCAACACAGATATCACAAGATTCACCTGTTCACCTATGGCGGAGAAGACACCTACTTTCGTCCTGGAACTAATTTTGTGACAGTGACCGTGGACGGAATTCGAGTCAGTCTTTTCGTGTGTTACGACCTTCGCTTTGCTGATGAATTTTGGAAGGCTGCAGGTGATACTGACGTCTTTCTCATTCCCGGAAATTGGCCAACAAGTCGCCGTGAACATTGGATGGCGTTGCTGCGGGCACGAGCAATTGAAAATCAAGCCTTTGTGATTGGCTGCAATCGTGTGGGAACTGGCGGCGGCCTTACCTATTCGGGTGATAGTCGCGTGATTAACCCTCTCGGTGAAATAATCGCTGAGGCGCATAACGAATCCACAATTCTGTACGCGGACATTTCTGCAGAAGAAGTGCAAACAGTCCGCAACACATTTCCCTTCATGCAGGACCGCAGATGAACTCTCGCCCATTACTTGCACGTATCAGTTCGTTCCTCGGCGTTGCTATCGGCGTTGCAGGTGTTGCTTTTGTTGTAAAAACATTGGTGTCGAAATGGAGCGATGTCAGTAACGCCTTCAGCCAAGTGAACGCAGTCAATCTCGTCTTCAGCCTGCTTCTTGGTCTTGCAGCAATGACTTCAATCGGTTGGATCTGGGTCACCATGATTGTCGCGCGCTCGCACAATGTGCGTCATCGCAATGCCATGTCGTGGTACTTCACCGGACAACTCGGTAAATACGTACCAGGAGGCATTTGGCCCATCGTGGGCCGTGCCGAACTGGCGGTGCGTAATGGAATCCCCCGTCTTGATGCATACGCCTCAACTGGCTTATCTCTCGTCACTACATATGCTGCTGCTGTTGTGGCCATCGGAATTGGTGCTGCCACCACCACCGGACACCGGACAATTGCGATATTGATCTTTGGTGGTCTCGTCCTTGCATACGCTGCGTTCTCACTGCCCTCTCTTCGAACCGTCATCATTCGCATTGCATCTCGCATCTCATCGTCAGCTTCCTCGCTGACCGACCCGAAGCGCTTGGCCCGACTAACACTGATGCACGTTCCTGCATGGCTGCTGATGTCGTTATCAACTTCAGTCACTGCAACCGCATTTGGCGCGCACATCAGCGTGACAGACATGCTGTTTGTCACGACTACCTCTTGGCTAGCTGGCTTTGTGGTTGTTGGTGTCCCTGGTGGTATCGGGGTCCGAGAAGCCGTCTTTACGTCGTTAGCCGGAGGAATTATTGGGACCCCTATGGCGGTGTCTCTAGCCCTGATGAGTCGAGTTGTATTTATCGCTGTTGATCTCAGCGGAGCACTTATATCAAGTCTTATTTCGCGACTAAATAGTTCACCGAAAACCTGAAAAACGATCTTTTGCGATTTCCTTGCGTTGACCGCTCAGACTCTTGACCCGAAGTATGCGCACCAAAAACCATCGCACATACCGCATGATGTAGCCACGTAATTCGCGTGTACCTTTGCGCCACTTCAAATACCGATAGCGACGAGCAGCCATGAGAGATTGTTTGCGCACAAGTTCACGATGAAATGATGCGACTTGGCGTTCAGGTTTAAGAGTTCCGAAACCATGATTGGGGCCAATGAGTCGTGGTGTGTGTAGTCCCAGATTTTGTAGAAAAGCAGAGTATGCATAAGCGAACTCTCCGAAGATGACTCTGTCTGTTTGTGACTCGCGTATTTCGTCCTCCGCCACCTCAATAGAAACACACGAACCATCGTCAACAAGCCGACGCAAGACGGTCTCTCCAAATTCAGTTCGACAAACTACAAGACTCACTCCGGTCTTTGTAAAAACAGTGCTAGGCAGCCATGCATCTCCGACAACTAAATCAGCCAAGAAATTGGAATGATTAATACACACATGACAACGGTTTGTGTTGAAGTGCCTATCAAAAGCAACTTGGTAGCCAAAGTCCACGCGACGACTCGCTGTGAATTGTTCTCCATTATTTGTCGTCACGGTAAGTTTGCCTACTGGGCCACCCCCTCGATACGAAATATCAGAAATATTGGCTGGGTCATACCCCAGATATTCGCCCATTGCATTGATGCTGTGATGCGAATATTGCCATCCGCACAGCAGCCCAACTGTAAGGACAATCTTGTCTCGAAGTTCAGGTGCCTGAGCACGGATCCAGGAATACATCCCTTCTAATTGACACGGAATTGCGACTAGTGCAAAACGACCAGGCGTATCGCGCAATATCTGCAGCGCGGGTGTTTGTTTTAGGTTGTGATAAATCGAGCCTGGCAATGTGTCAACATCTTCAGGCGTACGTACCAAACGCGCCGCGAAGTCGATACCAGCTACATGATCAAGCGCAATGACACCATCAATGTCACCAGCCGACAACAGATTACGCAGTACTTCCTTAATCAGACCACCAGAACTGGCGGCGATATTTCTCTCGCTGTTAGTACTTTGAGAAAGATGCACAGACCGAACTACCCCGTACGCGCCGACCTCAGCTCCGGGGAATAAATAGTTCTGCAATCCCTCGTAATCAACGGCAACCGCTGGACACACATCTGCAGCAGCTTGAGACCCGACGGTTTCTGGTTCGAAAATGAGCCGCTTCGGATTGAGCGACACTCGCACTGAGCTATCGGCCATCTCGCATGCGCCGCAACCAATACACATGCCAGAGGCAATAACTCCCGAGAGATCTGCAGTCACACTCACCGTGCCACCGCCTCTGCAATTGCTGAAAAATTACGAAGTGACCGGGCCTGTACCGCTGGCAGTGCTACTGCAATCTGACGGGCAATAGCCTCTCGCTGTAACAAAACCGCCGCTACGACGCGAGCGAGCCCCTCAGGATCTAGAAGCGACTGTGAATCAAGGCCAAATTCTGATAATCCGAAATCATCAAGTACTTCTTTATATTTATGACTCCAACCCACAACAACAGTTGGCGTGCACGTGGCAAGGCCAGAAATCATTGCGTGAAACCGAGAGGTCACCATGACAGAACTCATCGCCACTAAATGACGCAATTCACCTGCAGTGAGATCAAAATCTAGTCCGACAACACCTGATCCAGTTCCACATGCTGCGGTTACTTCACGACAGACTGGGCCATCGTTCATTCGACCCTCTGGCATACCGGCCCTATACGAGTGAGGTGCAATCACCACGCTCTTTCCGGTAGCGGTGTGTATTGCGCGAATAGCATTTGACATAGCTTCCACATAATTCCCGCCAGACGATTCAAATATTCCTCGCACAACTGCGCTGGGCATGACGAGAATAAAATCTTCTTCTTTTAGGACTAGCGACATCACTGCTGATGGCAGTTCGATGGCTTCGTCAAGAGAAAACGCCAGGTCAGCAACGTCAATTGCATGTACTCCCCCTAGGCCGTCTAAGTGTTTTCGCGTACGAGCACCACGTGCGCACACGGTATGAACTTTTCGTAGTATCAACGGAGCTAACCATTTATTGGGAAAACTTTCAAAAGGCCCCAACGCTTGTGCGGCTTTTACAGTGGGCACCCCAAGCAACAACGGAACGCCCGTCATCAATGCGTTATAGACAACAATCGCAAAACCTCGACCATCAGCAAAACTAATTCCCGCGACGTCGACTACAACCCGAGAATTCAGCATTGCTCGACACCCTCGCGACCGTACCCACACGAGGGGTACATGAAGTCGGCGAGCGATAAACACAAGACATGCAATCGGAAATTCCAGAAACGCTAAACGGAGAGGCTGCAATCCCACGACGTGCGCGTCAGTGCCCGTCGGAATCCGTGATGCATCAGCTTCTGGGTACGTGGTGAGAATGTCAAAGCGACATGCCCCCATCTGATCTGGCAAACGCGCCATCACGGATTCGACCATGGCAGCAGCGCCCTTGTTTGCCGATAAGGCAGCTCCGATAATTGCTACACGAGTGGGCTGTGGCACGGCGACTCTCACCTAGACGGGCGGAACAGAGGTTGGTGACTTCGTTGCACGCACCACAAGGTCTGCAAGTAATCCGACCGTGATCACTTGCAATGCTGCAAAGAAAACCAACAACGTGTTCGCTGCCAATTTAAAGTCACGACCGGCCCAGTCGAAGCCCAATTTTACAAACCCTAGAGAAAGCAGAGACAAACCAATCGGCAAGAAAACTTTTAACGGGTTATACGACAATGTCATTCTGACGACTTGCAAAATGTATCGACGCGTGTCCTTCAGCCAATGAAACTTTGAGCTACCTGCTCGTGGGAAATATTCGATGGGGAAAAAGGCAATCTTGTATCCGTTACCGAGAAAAGACATCGTTAATGTGGTCACGCATGAGAAACCCTTAGGAAGTTCATGCACATATTGCATAGCCACGTCGCGACGAAATGCTCGAAGACCAGAGTTCAAATCTTTGATGTCAGTTTCAGACAAATAACTCGCCAATTTGCGAATAATCCATTTTGCCGGTGTGCGCAAGAATTTAAGAGTGCCCTCCTCGGTCTGACGCCAACCAACAATGTGGTCATAGCCATCCATGGCATCGACCAGCTGAGGTATGAGATCGTTCGGATATGTCATGTCAACATCAGTCCAGACAACAACACGACCACGAGCAGCAGTAGTTCCGGTACGACGAGCGGAGCCACTTCCCTGGTTTTGGCGGTGACGGATCAGAGTGATGTCGGGGATTGTGGGTAATTCTTTTTCTGAACCATCACTTGACCCATCGTCGACAACGATGATCTCGAATGTGTACCGAGAAGCGACAAGAGCTGCGCGCACACGGTCAATCTCGGCGCGAAGGTGACCCTTTTCGTTATAGACAGGAAGAACAACACTGATGTCGCATTGGTCGGGGCTATAGGTCATTGTGTGGACATCTCTCTCATTAGCAATGGGTGGTTCCAACCCGTTGAAACAGTACCCGTTGGAGCACTACTTCATCTGCGACGATGGCCCATTCCCCATCAGTTGGGGGCTTATCAGGCGTTCCATAGAGGCAGTTATAACTTGAGGAAATAATTGCATCTGGCCCGGAAATATCAAAACGGACAATCTGGATTGGGTGCAATTTGTAACGCAGGTAGTAGTACGACCTGTCATTAACGACCCCCATATCAAACCCGACTACATGGGTTCCTGAATTTTTCACTAATGAAATAGAACGGGTTGTTGCAACCAAGTCATCAGTACGGGTCAAGATGCTATGACTTCCGGAGTACGCCGACCCGATGGCGAGGGCAACTGTTAAGACAACAACAGACCATGAACCATTTCGACGCGAAATAGTCCACAGCACCAGAGTTGCAACAACTAAAACTGATCCGAAAGTGATCATGCCTGGTGTAACAACATATTGAAGAATGTCGGTACCAATGATGTTAGGGAAAACAATATTGTTGCGAACATACCCACGCTTCACGCCATCACGCCCATCGATCAAGACATATCCGACTGTCAACACAGCAACGAGAAGTGCGGACAGCAGCCACGCTCTTTGAGCAAGAACAAAGGATTTCTCTATGCCGACACACGCAACAACGACAAGTGCCGGCACCAGAATCTCCACATAACGTCCGTAGATCAAATGATCTCCGCGAGCGCCATACAACAATTGCAACCCACCGGTGAACACAACTAGGAAAGAACTGCTCATCAACACCAACAACCCGAGACGTTGCGAATCGGTTGAAACGGTTCGGATACCACCGTCTGTTCGCACGCGGTGAATCGCATAGATGGCTCCGACCCCCACGAGGCCGCAAGAAGTTGCAGCGAGATACCACGTCTGTCCCGCCATGGTTCGAAGAAGAGCCGGCCACACCGTCGGGTTAAACAGACGCTTCAAAAGTCGACTCTCTTGATCAAACGATTCTGCGTACAAACGATCTTTTACAAACTTGTTGAGCATATGTGACGCTTCGTAACCGCCGATTGTGACAGCAATGGCCAATACAGCAATTCGACGGGGAACCGCCGACGTGATTGCCCACCAAGCAAACAACAGACACACCACACCGACGAGCAGAGTGAAGCGACCATGAAGAGCCGGCATGAGACCAGTAAAAAGACCAAGTCCTACCAAACGCCACATTGTTCGTCGCTTCGTAACGTTCATCACGCTTGAAATAAAGACCAAGAACATCAGCCGTGATGCGGTTTCTGGCCAAGCGAACATTGCCGTCACAATTGTCCCTGGCATAACGAAGACGAGGGACGTCACTAGGTACCCCATCAATCTCGATGCTCCAAAGCCACGAGTAGCAACGCGGCCTGCATACCAAGCAGTCGCAATTGCCAACACCACATTTGTGAGCAAGGAAAACCGATACGCACCATGTATCGACCCAGTTATTGCAGCTCCAAGCCCGGTAATTACGCCGTACCCAGCTGGGTAAAAACTTCCTGTAGGTATCGGCGCTTCAACATGACCAAGTAGCGCCTGGCCGTTGGTCAAAAAGCCCCATTCGTCGGGATGAACAGTTGGTCCCGCAAGTCGCAGAGCGACGCTGGTCATATACGCCCCACACGCAACAGCCGCGATCAACGCGATGCGGACATGCCAGGACGTTGGTTCAACACTTCGATTCCGATGTAGCCGCTTGTCGAGTTGACGCAAAGCTTGAGTGACCACCGTCCTACCCTACTTTCACAGACATCTCGAATCAGGTAGCCCTAGTGGCGATACCGTGTCCACATGGCCATCAGGGGTATAAATCACGCAGTTTTATATGTTCGAGATGCTGACCGGTCGGCTGAATTCTTTTGCCGGCTTCTCGGATTTCGTCGCCTTGACGACACTGGAGAAATGCCACGAATCAACGGAGCTGCCTTTCTTCGCGCGAGCAAATCAACAAACGATCACGACCTAGGACTGTTCAGTGTCGGAGACAACGCCTCTGCCTCGGCGGCAGGGGCTTCAACGGTTGGTATGTACCACTTGTCATGGGAAGTCGAGACCCTGGCCGACTTGGTTTCGTTTGGACAAGCACTCTCAAGAGAAGGCGCTCTCACGGGAGCAAGCGATCACGGAACGACCCGTGCGCTCTATGCACGTGACCCAGATGGACTCGAGTTTGAACTGACGTGGGTCATGCCAATAGAACTTCTGACCGACTCCGATACGCCCACCACGAAGGCCCTGGAGCTCGAAGCCGACATCGCTCGCTTTGGTGCATTGACGCAAGCTCGCCGTACTCGTTAATTACCAACTACTCACGTAGTGGCAGCTTGATCACGTGGGGTTCGGACGTGGCTTTGTTGGGTCCGGCTCTTTGGGCAGGCCCAACACACGTTCACCGACAATGTTGCGCTGCACTTGAGCGGTTCCACCCCAGATGGTTGATGAACGATGCTGGAACATAGAACCGATCCAACGATCGACTTCGTACTTACCGTCTTTGTCATTTTCGATCAACATCGAATCTGCGCCGCGTGCATTAACCATAAACGTGCTGAACTTCTGTGCGTACTCTGACCAGAACATCTTGTTAATTGATGCAGCAGGCCCCGGCTCTTTACGAGCGAGCACTTCGGACAACAACTTGAGTCCTTGGAAGCGCATGATCTCAACATGTGAAAAAGCCCATGCCAAGTTTTGACGAACTACAGGATCTGATGTGAGACCCTTTTCCTTCAGGAGCTTCACGCCATCCCAGAACTGGCGAGTGAACTCAACGTGTTGAGTAGTTGCGTTTCCGCCACGTTCGTTACCAAGCGTTGTCATAGTGACACGCCAACCGTTGTTCATACCGCCAATGATGTTGGCAACTGGTGCACGTGACTCAGTGAGGAATGTCTCGGTGAAGTGCGAAGCGCCATGTGGCTGTTGAATTGGACGCAACTCGATGCCGTTTGACTTCTTTTCCGGAGTAAACATCGGCAAGAGAACATATGAGATGCCCTGGTGCTTCGGACTGTCTGGATCTGTGCGGCACAAACAGAACATCATGTTTGCTTCTGTTGCTCCTGATGTCCAGACTTTTTGACCTGAAATAACTACTTCATCACCATCAATGATTCCACGTGTTTTCAAACTTGCAAGATCGGAACCAGCGTCAGGCTCGGAGAAACCCTGGCAATAGCGATGCGTACCGTCGATAATGCGAGGCAAGAATTCTTTCTTCTGCTCGTCAGTTCCCCACACGATGATGGAAGGACCAACTAGCCACTCACCCATTCCGCGAGTAACGCGAGGAACATCAGCACGTGAGAACTCTTCGTTCATCACTGCGACTTCAATACCAGTAAGACCGCGGCCACCGTATTGCTTCGGCCATGACACACACATGTAACCAGCTTCTGTCAACTTCTTGACCCACTCTTTGCCTGCGGCCGTCATGTTTCCACGAGCAAGTGAATCAGCAGAAACTCCCACCAGTTCTTTGGGAACGTTGGTCTTCAACCACTCGCGAAGTTCAGTACGAAATGCTTGTGCAGCAGGTCCCAGATCTAGTTCTAACGGCATGTATCCCCCAAGGTTTAGGAGACCATTCTTTCAGTTAGTCGAGTGCAGCCAAGAACTGGACAATGGCTTTATTGACTGACTCTGAATGGGTCATATTTGCCGCATGCGGTCCCCCTTCGATGGGCACCAATGTGGTGGGACCCGCAATTCGGTCGCGCAGCACCTCTGCCTTTTCCATCGGGATCGACATATCTGCCGTTCCGTGGACTATGAGAGCCGGACACATAATTTCGCCGAGGCGGCTCGTGATGTCGTCACGATGCATGAGGCAGTTAAATGCCTTCGTGAATTGGTCGGGCACCATGGCACCCCATTTTGCGAACCAGTCAGACCACTCACCAGGCCCAAGGATGAGGCTTGCAACAACGTCTTGTACTGCAACAGCACCATGTTCTACCCATGCTGCGTGCAGTTGGTTGTACGGCTCTACCGTTGCAGGGTCTTCCGTGCCGGCTTGTGTATCAAGCAACACAAGCGCACGTACGCGTGATGGTGCAGTCAATGCAACTCGCAAAGACAAAAAACCACCTTGCGACATTCCACCAATGACTGCTGATTCAATTCCTAAGTGATCCATCAGACCAAGCACATCATTTGCAGAATCCCAATATGTAAATTCGCCAGTCGCCAATGTGCCGCCGAAACCACGTTCGTCCCACGTGATGACGCGATGTGTCGCCTTCAACGCAGCTACCTGCGCATCAAACATTGTGTGGTCCATGAGAAAGCCATGACTCAAGATGATGACTGGACCTTTGCCGCCAGAATCTTGAAAAGCGAGATCGATACCGTTGATGTGAGCTGTTTGCATATGTGAACCTTACTTCGGGATTTCTGGCATATCGGACGAGACCCGAGATCGCCATTGAGGAACGCGCTTTTCAAAAAAGGCGCGCACCCCTTCACCGGAGTCAGGGGCTGCGGTGAGACCAGGCAATAACTTGCCTTCAGTCGCGATCATGTGGTCGACGCTTGTGTTCATTCCCTCCCACATCAATTGTTTCGCGAGCGCAGCTGAAACTGGTGACACGTTGGTTGCAATATCGCGTGCCATTTCTGTAGCCACAGCCAAAACTTGATCAGCCGGAACAGCCCGTGAAGCGAGCCCCATCTCTGCTGCCTCTGTTCCCATAATCAACCGACCAGTTAGCAACAAATCTGCTGCACGCGAGAACCCGATGACACGTGGAAGCAACACGTGCGAACCAAGCTCCGGCAAGATTCCACGTCGCACCATTGCGTACTGAATCTTTGCTGTCTCAGACACGATACGAATATCGCACAACATCGGATACGTAATTCCTACGCCAACTGCATGGCCGTTGATAGCGGCAATCACTGGCTTGCGCACTTTGTACGGCATCAAGCGGGGACCGTCTTGGGCGCCTGCACCACCAGTTAAAAATCCACTTTCGCCTGCACTCAAATCTGCGCCGGCACAGAATGCTTTCCCTGCACCTGTCAATACAACTGCACGAACTGCATCGTCAGCATCGGCTGCACCCATCGCAAGCGACAATTCGTCACTCAGTTGTGGCGTCCATGCGTTCATTGCCTCAGGACGATTCAAAGTGATGGTGGCAACACCATCACGAACGTCATACAAAACGGTTTCAAGATTCATACGCCCCCCAGCAAATACGGATTACACCGAACCGTAGCCGCAGACACGAATTACCAGAATGTTGGAGCTTCTTAGCGTTGTGCCAAATACTTCTCGACTGGCTCCAAATCAAATGGCGAGCCTGTCATGACGATGAGATGATCGGCACCAGCGTCTTCATACGCGGCCGCATCAACAAGATCCTTGGCGTTGATTCCGACTGTGCGTTCAATCTCGCGAGGGTTGCGACCCAACTTCTCGCACCACTGGTCGAGTACTTCCATTTTGTGACGGAAATTGTCGACTGGCCCGAACGCGTTGTGGGCATCTGCGTGTTGAGCTGTCAACTTCAAAGTGACCTTCTCTCCGCTTCCACCAATCATTAACGGAATGTGACCGTTCACAGGGCCTGGGGTCAACTTTGACAAACGTTCTTTAATGACAGGAATACCTGCAGCAAGAAGTTTCAAACGCTCAGGAGCTGTTCCGAATTCGTACCCATATTCGGAGTAGTCACGTTCGAACCAACCAGAACCGATACCGAGAATAAAGCGACCATCAGAAATGTGATCAATGGTGCGTGACATGTCAGCAAGCAATTGGGCGTTGCGATATGTGAAACATGTGACCAATGCGCCGATTGTGGCATGACATGTATCGGCGGCCATTGCGGCCAACAACGTGTATGCCTCGAAGTGAGGGGCCTCTGGGTCTCCGTACAACGGATAGAAGTGATCCCATACCCACAATGAATCAACACCCATTGCATCTGCTGCGCGCCATGCGTCGCGCATGGCTTTCACTGTTGTTGCCTGGGGATGGAGTTGTACACCTATTTTCATAGGAAAATACTACGACCATTCCTTCTTCATCATCGGCACAATCGTTTCAAAATACTCAGCAATAATATCGTTGTCCCATGGTGGTCGAATTGCAATGTTGATCAGTTGCGCACCAGCCTCTACGAATGGGGCAATCTGCTCCATGGCATCTTCGGGGCGTCCCAACAATGAACCAGCAATAATCCGGTCAGCTGCAGGACCCCACTGCGTACGCAATTGTTCCTTGACTACCCCGATGTCCTCAGTGCTGAGCCCAAACGACAAATTGATGCTGCGTTCGACTGCCGACGGTGCGCGTCCAGCAGATACACACCAATCGTCAAGAATTCCATTGAGTTCTTTGTATTGAGACGGGCTCGCATAAGCCGCGTTCCAACCATCTGCATATGTGCCCGCCATTCGCAGTGTCTGCTTTGGCCCCAGCCCGCCAATCCACAACGGCATGCGACCACGAATGCCAGGAACCATCGATGCGTCGCGCAATTCCACACCTGGTGTTGACTGAGTGACTCGCTCACCCGCCTTCCATTTGTTGATTGCTTGCAGTTGTCCTTCCAGCACTTTGAAGCGTTGCCCTTGCGATGGGAAATCAATTCCGAAAGCTGCGGCTTCTTGATCATGCCAACCGCTGCCCATACCTAGTTCGAATCGACCGCTGGACAAATGATCGACAGAAATTGCGCCCTTCATCAGTACACCGATATTGCGATATTGCGAACAAAACACCAGACATCCAATTCGCGCACGACTGGTGTCGACCGCCAGTGCGCCCAACATAGAAAAAGCCTCGAAATGCGGCTGAGTTCCCCCTGCAGGAGGTGCTTCGTACAAGTGGTCCCATAGCGAGATCCAGTCGCTGCCTGCGGCATCAAGCCATTTCCACAACGTACGCAGTTCTTCTACGGTTGCATTTTGCGCACCTAAGTGCACCCCAAACTGAACCATCTGAGCCCCCTCCAGATACGACAAAGGCCCCCAAAAAAAGGGGGGCCTATATCTATGGAGCGGATGACGGGATTCGAACCCGCGACCCTCACCTTGGCAAGGTGATGCTCTACCACTGAGCCACATCCGCGTGGAACTACAGCATAGCGAGGTCAGCCGCTGGTGCCACAGGCCTTACGACTCGTGGACTACAAGGGTTTCAGCGGTCACTGAACCCTGCATGCGCACCAAGGCGGTCAACGATGCCAACACTATGACCCCACCAATCAATTGAAGTGGGGTCAGGGATTGCTGAAAAAAGAACCAGGCCAAGACAGAAGAGATGACAGGGCTGATCAACCCAAGCATGCTGGCAAGCGAGACGTCAATGTGCCCTTGTGCCCATGTCATCATTCCGTGACCTACTACACCTGGCCCCACCGCCATACCAATGATGTACCACCAATCACTGACATGCATCGCGCCCAAGTCGTTACTGGTGATCGCTCCGTATGGGAGAACGATGATTGCTGCACACAAAAATACCGCCGCCAAAAAAGACCAGGAGTGAATCCCTTCGTTGCGGCGTTGCTTTGAAATCACAAAATATGTTGTCCAAATAAAAACGTTCAGCACAGCCAAAAGATCACCATTGAGATGCGCGCCACTTGTTGACGCTGCCGCCATTACCACGACAAGAACTCCGAGCATTGCGCTGACAGAGAACGCCAACTTTTTCTTCGTGATCTTTTCTCCAAATATTTTGGGCGCAACAAACAACACCAGCACAGGCTGCAACGTGCCCACCATGGTGGCGTTAGCCACCGACGTCATTTTCACTGCTGCAAAACCTGTGATGAAAGACAAACCAAAGATGGTTCCGGGTACTGCCGCCTTTCGAATAACAGCCATATTGAGGCTGCCGCCATTGAGATATGCCATCAGGATCATGATGGGCAGACCGAAAAGCATTCGGTAGAACACAATGCTCGGCGTACTGACCGACAATGCTTTATTAAAAATTGGGCCAATGCCCCACGCAGTGACCGCTAAGAGAGCAGCAAGAACATGAATATCTTCTCGGTCACGAAAAGAACCTCTATTTAAAGACTTCGGCGAAATCACTGAGATGGTGGATTCAAATCAATACGCAAGGTCAGAATTCCATCTTCTAATGTGGCGACAGCATCACCAATTATTGCGAAATCCCGAAAGTCTGTTTCGGAGTTGGCAATAAACAATTGCCGTTCTTCTCCCGCAATTGGCGGCAACGGGCGTTTACGAACAGCAGTTGCTCGGTCGCGGTAACGCGCAATCATTTCATTGGGATCAAATGCAGCCATAGCTACTCCTTTGGTGTTTGTTGACTGAGCAACGGATCAATAATGGATGGCAAGACATCGACAGCATCATCATCGTGAGGAAAGGGATCACGAAATGGTTTCTCTGGTTCTGAATGTGGTTCACGTAGAAGTACCGCCGGAGCAGCATGCTGAATAATTGGGTCCGCGCCTTCTGGACGCACTTGATTCAACATCTCAAGTCGTTTGGAATCATCAGCGCGAGCGAACGAGCGGTCAGCCATTATTTCAAGTGGTGCAAGTACGGCAGGATCCTCGACCGCAGCTTTCCAAAAGGCCAATGTGGCGCACAGTAAAAACACGCCCAACACCACAAGTCCACCACCAATGAAGTTCACCGACATTTTGGAGGCGATAAGAAGAGCAAAAGTCACAGGTGCCATTCTTTCACGCACTCATACAGAATGCGTGTCTCCTCGCCAGTCTGCCTCAGTTATTGGGTGGCGGCTAGAAAATCAGAGATATGGCGTCCAATTGCCACCACTTCAATGAGGAAGCCATCATGGCCCTCAACACTGTTGATTTCACCGTGTGCATTGCGAGGATCGTTATTAGTCAAATGCGACTGAATCAACTGTTGCTGATACGCAGGGTACAAAATGTCGGAGTCAATACTGACAGTAAGTGTCGGTGCCTTGATTCGTGCAAGGGCTGCATCAAGTCCGCCGCGACCACGACCGACGTCATGCAAGTCCATTGCCTTGCCAATGTATAGATAACTATTTGCGTCAAAGCGTCGAACGAGACGGTCACCGTGATGGTCAAGATATCCCTCAACTTCGAAACGTGAGAACAGGTCAATGCCGTCAGAATTAAAATTCTGATCCTTTAGTTGTCGTCCGAATTTTTCATTGAACTTTGAATCTGTTCGGAATGTCACTTGTGCAATCATCCGAGCAACAGAAAATCCATTCCATGGCCCACCGTCTTCGCCGGCATCGTAATAATCGCCATTGCAATAGGCAGGGTCCATCAACAGTGCGCGACGCCCAATAGAGCCCCAAGCAATTTGCTGAGCGCTTGCTTCTGCACATGTTGCAATAGCAATCAACGCTTGAATCCGCGTGGGGAACGTGATGGCCCACTCAAGTGCTTGCATGCCGCCCATAGAGCCACCGACAACTGCGCGCCATGTGTTGATTCCGAGTGCATCAGCTAGCGATGCTTGTGCTCGGACCATGTCGCGAATAGTGACGACAGGAAATCTTAAACCGTACGGTTTTCCGTCGTCTGGGTGTGCAGAGGCTGGACCAGTTGAACCTTGGCAACCTCCCAAAACGTTCGAACACACGACGAAATATTTGTTTGTGTCTATTGCGTGTCCGGGCCCAACAACACCTTCCCACCAGCCAGGGGTTGCATGGCCCTTACTTGCTGAACCAGTGACATGACTGTCGCCGGTCCATGCATGACACACGAGAATTGCATTTGATGCATCTGCATTCAAAGTGCCCCACGTTTCGTAGGCAATCGTTACGTCGCGAAGGGATCCTCCGCCTTCTAATGAAAATGGTCGAGATTGAGCAAAGTGGTGAAACTGACGATGGCCGACTGGTTGATCAGGGGTCCACCCACCAGAGGCTGGGTACGGCGTGGAATCGTGACGGTATGGCTCGTTCATGTGTCCCCTTTCGCCGGTACAAAATATGTGTACGAAAGAGAAACTGCTGGCCTGTTGCTCCGCTGGATTGCGGAACCACATCCCTCATCTCTCGATGAGGAGGCACCGTGCGCTTGTCACCCCGGTTGCCGGACCAATTGGTCTCTCTTAATGTGAGATTGAGACTATCGCTGTTCGGCGTCGTTGGCGAGGTGTTTTGGAAGACCCACCAAATCTGTGAAGTCGTCAAAGGCCGTGATTGTGTCTAAGTGGTCACGCAAAGTGCCCATTTCCCGCAATCGGGCATACGCATCACCGAGAGCTTTAGTCATCGATAACAGTCCTGATAGGGGCGACACGATGAGCGAGAAGCCTCGATCGTGCAGTTCGCTTGGCGTGAGGAGCGGAGTCTTTCCCTTCTCCACCATGTTTGCCACCAAAACAACGTCTGGCAATGCCGTAGCAATCTGATCTAGTTCAGATAGCGATTGTGGCGCTTCTACAAACACAGCATCGACACCCAAATCGCGCGCCATTCGGCCACGCTCTAGAGCGTCAGCAAGACCATTCACTGCTCGAGCATCAGTACGTGCAGTGAGAAACATGCCGGGACTGCGTGTACGGACTGTTGTCAACTTTGCAAGCCATTCATTTGTAGGAACAACTTCTTTGCCTTCCATGTGTCCACATTTCTTTGGCCACACTTGATCTTCAAGAAACATGCCAGCGGCACCTGCAGCTTGCCATAGTTCGGTTGTTCGCTGAACGTCGCCGTTGTCGCCATACCCAGTATCAGCGTCGACAATCACACACATCTCTGGCACCGAAACACATACACGTTGTGCAACCTCAGCCATGTGTGTCTGATTCAGAATTCCGATATCGGGTTCGCCAAGCAGAGTTCCGGCAACTGCAAACCCCGACACAAAGACAGTGTGAAAACCAGCTTGCTCAGCCAGAAGTGCTGACAACGGATCCCACACGCCAGGCATGAGAATTGTCTCTCCGCCCGCAAGGCGCGCGCGCAACGTGTCAGCGTGAGTCACTTCGTGCCGAGTGTGTCAATCGCGTGTTGCTTTAATCGCTTGTAATCAACTTTTCCATTCGGCGCACGACCGATAGTAGATACAACTACAACATTACGAGGAGCCTTATATGCAGCAAGACGGGCTTTGACATGTGCTGACAGAACTTCAAGTGTTGGTGTTTCGCCAGGTTCTGCTTCAACAACCACGCAAATAGTTTCTCCAAAGCGAGTATCTGGAATACCAACCGCTACTGCATCACGAACTGACGAGTGTGTCTTCACCATCTCTTCCACCTCTTCGGGGAATACCTTTTCGCCGCCGGTGTTAATACATACGGAGCCGCGACCCAACAAATGCAATGTGCCATCAGCATTCACTTCTGCCCAGTCGCCTGGCACCGTCCATCGACGACCTTCGAAGATTCGAAATGTTTGCGCGGTCTTAACTTCATCCTTGTAATAGCCAACTGGGATTGCTCCGCCCACTGCAACAAGACCGCTTTCGCCAGAGCCTGGCTCAACACGCTTTCCCTCTTCAGTAAACACAACACAGTTGGGACCAAGCGCGAATTGGGCAGTCTTAGGCGCAGCACCTTTAGCGGCAACAGACATACCCATACCCACAGCTTCAGACGACCCGAAACTATCGGTGATCAACATTTGAGGAATGTGCTCAAGAAGTGCGTTCTTGTTTTCCTGACTCCACATCACTCCTGATGAACCCATCTGAACAACGCTCGACAGATTCCAGCGGGTGGGGTTGGCGTCAAGCGACTCAAGCATTGGCCCAGCAAAAGCTTGCCCGACAATGACGATGGTATTAACAGACCGATCTTGCACTGTTTGCCATAACAATGCTGGATCAAAATTACGATTGGGCATTGTGATGATGCAGCCGCCCATTGCAAGACTGATGTACGCCGAGAATTGACCAGTGCCGTGCATCAACGGACATGCAACGAGCGTGCGAATTCCAATGTCACCTGGCTGCACACGACCGATGACTTCTTCCATGGATTCAGCTGCTGCAACACCAGAAATGGCATTGCCACCGCGGCCGAGTACCTGCAACAAATCTTCTTGGCGCCACATAACACCCTTTGGCATTCCAGTAGTTCCGCCGGTGTACAAAAACAGCATGTCGTCATCAGACAATGGTGTCGGCGCAACGATGTCAGGGACAGCCTTTGCAACCACAGAGTTGTAATCAACAGCCCAAGACGGCAACGCAGTTCCCGACTCGTCGGGAACCATGTACCAACGCTTCACTTTTGGCAATGCAGGCCGAACTTGCGCACATAAATCTGCAAATACTGCATGGAATACAACCGCTTCCGCATCTGAGTTGTCAAAGAGATACGTAATCTCTTCTGGTCCGTAGCGATAGTTCGTATTGACAGGCACAAATCCTGTGAGAAATGACGCGAATGTAGCCTCGAGATATTCGGGACAGTTGTACAGATAGTGAGCAACTTTTGATTGACTGCCCATTCCGGCTGCCAACATGTCAGCGGCAAGAGCATTTGATCGTTGATGAAAATCACCCCACGAATAGACAACGTCTCCGAACATCAGCGCCGGACGCGATGGGTCTGCTTTCGCAATTCCCTTCCACATGATTCCGTAGTTCCAAGTAACCATCTCTTTGCCCCCAAAGTTCGATCTGCTTCTGTGAACCGTAGCAAGTCCACGCCGAATCCCTGTGAGCGGATTATTCCGCCTACGATTCTGTCGTGCAGACATTGACTAAGAAAGACGTAGAAGCGTTGATGTCCACCTACGACGCTAACCCTGTTGGCAGTCTCTGTATCGCTCTCAGCGTCCTTCTTCGTGTGCAAGTGACCCAGTGGGAGCAAGCCATGGCACTGTTGCCCTCACCATTTGCTGAGTCAAAAGAACTGAAGCAGCAGGACGTTGCCGCAATGGACGAGCTAGTAAAACAGCTAGTGGAACGACGCGCTTTATAAAAGCGCGAGAGCTCCGTTCTCAATGCCTTGAAGAATGTGGCGGGTTGCCATTACTTCAAACATTTTGTCCCCACGATCAGTGCGACCAACAATCTGCGATGCGATGACAGCCATCACAAGGCCAGAGATTGCCTCACGTCGATAATGATTTTTTACCCATTCGTGATTAATTGCATGACCATATGATTCGATACCTGCGATGTACAGGTCGACTAGTTCCCATTCATACTTGCGTCGATCAGGTGGCAATAATCCGGCACCGATGAAATATGCAAGATCTCCCACTCCATTTCCATGACCTGGAGTTTGCCAATCGACAACGGAACACGGAACACCCTCGGGAGTTGTTGCGAACAACAAATTGTCGAGGCGATAGTCACCATGAGTCACTGTGAACGGTTCATCTTTTGCAGCAACATACGCAGGAATCAAACCTTCGAGTTGATGGACGAACTCAAGCCCCTCTTGTCCAGTCTCGGCCACAATCGCATCTGTATATATAGCGAGGAACCCTGGTTTAAATAATGAGTACAGCCCATGCAGACGCACGCCATCTTCTGCATCACGACGTTGCATCCAATCAATGTCATACAAGGTGGGGTCATTCCAGCGTGGCCCATGTAAGCGACTCAGTTCAGTGACGGCAAGTCGTGCTTCTTCAATTCCACATGCTCGAATCTGATCACCTTGTTCGGATGGAGACATGTCCTCGAGGACAATTGCAATATCTCCCTCTGCTTCGTTCCAGTCCGCAAAATAACAACGCGGCATACGGACATCAAGTGATGCAGCTACTTCGTTATAAAACTTGACTTCACGTTCATAATTTCGCAGGCCAATGCCGGTAGCTCTACTCGTTGGATCTGGTGATGCCATTTTGACAACAACAGACGACGGCACTGACGGGTCGTCACACGTCAATTCGTATCGTAAATTCATGCCGACTTGACCTTCGCCAATTCGCTTTGGGGCACTAGCTGAGACCGGCACTCCGAAGACCTCGAGCCAGAACTCTGCATCAATACTGTCTTCTGTGTATTCCCTGTGTCCCACGCCACTTACCGTAGCCCCATAACCCTGCACCGATAGTGTTGCAATCGCATGGTGCGCAAATTGCTTTCTCCCCGCTGGATCCTGACTCACCTCGGCGTCGCGTCGCTCATCTTCCTTATGGTCAATCTCGGCTTTTGGCAATTACGCCGACTCGACGAGAAGAAAACATTTAACGCAGTCTTGCGATCACACACGAGCACCCCGCTACAGACACTTGACCAAGCCGTTCCTTCCGCGTGGAATCAAAAAACAAGTGAGTGGCTCCGCGTCCGCATCACAGGCACGTATGACGCATCTAAGAAGGTGACCATCATCAATAGATCGCAAGATGGCTCTGCAGGTTTTGATTCAGTAGTGCCATTTACTTCCATCGATCATCGAACCATCCTTGTTAATCGGGGCTTCGTCCCCCTCGCGATGCCAGTTCCCGATGTTCCAACAGGACAACGAGAGATTGTCGGATATCTGCGCGCGTCTCAGTCGCGGTCAGCACTCGGACCAATCGATTCCATTGCGGCTGGTAACACCGAGTTCCAACGTTTTGACATTCCACTTATCTCTGCCCATATCGGCGGAAATGTAGAACCAATGTTCTTGCAACTCATTGAAGAATCACCACCTGCAAATTCTCAATGGCCAGCCAAAGTCGCTCTGCCATTGCTTGATGAAGGGCCGCATTTGTCTTACGCGTTGCAATGGTTCTTTTTTTGCTTGGTGGCATTTACCGCATGGGTGATAGTAATCCGGCGAAAAATCTCGCAGGTCAATGCTTTAGCTCAAGAGCAAACATCCGCCTAAATTGCTCGACGACATCTGGGCTTTTGTGTTCGGAACTTAAAGAGCGGTACACAGTGTCAACATTGACAGCTAACCGCCCAAATTCTCCCCACTTTTCGAAACCATTGAGTGCAATATCGCGTGCCGCATCCCATGCATCCATTCCTCCGTTGTACCGTTCGGTGGCTTCGCCCTGCACGAACGTCAGGTAATCACGAATAGCAGTGACGCCGGCTTTATCCGTCAATGGACCATGACCGGGCACGATGTGGTCAACATCTGCAGCGCAGATCAAATCGCACGCCGCAATCCAATTGTCAAGCGGCCCGACCCAGACGACAGGTGTTCCGCCGATAAACAAAATGTCTCCCGTGTAGACCGTTTTGGCATCGGGCACAAACACCAACGTGTCGCCCTGCGTATGTGCTGGACCCACTTCGACGAGTTCAATTGTTCGTCCACCCACTTCAAGTTGGTATTTGCCAGAAAAGGTTGTTGTTGGAAGCACGGGAGTGATGCCATCAAAATCGAACTCTCCAAAGAAATGACGGAATAGATCGCCGATTTCTCCTGGTGCGCTGTTGAGAGCAGCCAACATTGCTGGCGGCACCTCTGCCATCTCGTGAGCTGTCGCTGCAGATGCAACAATATTTGCGCCCACGACCAATTCATTGCCGTAGCAATGGTCTCCATTTGCATGCGTATTCACGACCGTAGAGATTGGGGCGCCTCGCGTTGCACCCACCATTGAATCGAGCATTTTCTGTGTGATCTTGAGATCAAAAAGCGTGTCCACCAAGAGCGAAGCGCCATCACCGACGATGAGGCCTGCATTTGACCAACCCCAACCACCTTCAGGTTGCAGGTAGGCGTGACAGCCATCTCCAAGTTCATGTAATCCCAATGTGTAACTCATATCAATGTCTCCCCTATTGCTCGAGCGATTCGTGACGCCTCCACGACAACTGGTCCTGCAGGTGAACACGACGGCACACTGTGCAATATAGACGCATCAGCAATGTACAAATTCCCGACTCCGCGCACTTTTCCCGATTCATCGACAATTTCATGGCAGGACGACGAGGCATGAGACACCAAAGACAAATGGTTTTCAATCCATTCATCGAGCGCAGCATGGTTCATTGCATCGAGTACATCAACTGTGGTGCCTTCAGAATCTACAAAAATCTGACTTGCGATAGAAGAGAACGAGCCAGTCATTGTTGTTGCAATCAATTCGCGCACGGCTTCTCTCATAGCCATGCGATCGCGAACTGTGGCCAACATATTGAAATCATTTTGCATTGCAGTATTGGAACGCCATACTCCACCTCGGGAATCCGGATTCATAAGCGCAACAGAGACCATCGCTGAGGAATCATCACCAGTTGTGGACCGCTCATACGCAATCGTTAAAAACTCAGCCCCAGACGATGATTGAGATTCTCGAACTACTGCCACGTCGAATCGATGTGCTGCCTTCGCACGCAATCGAAGCGTAAAAGTAATAGTGGGATGATTCTGTAATCCGTCTCCGATACCCGACACAGCACGTTCAAGTGATGAATGCAACATAATTGCGGGCGTGAGAAGTGCGCCGGCGCACATCACGAACAACGAACCTTCTACGGCTTGATGGGTGGTGTGAGCAACCGTGATGACGCGTTGAGCATGTTCAAGGTATGTCACGGTGTCTTGCACAAGCGTGACACGGCCTTCTTCGACGAGGTGATGAACTGCACGGCCCGGATTCCAGCGACCGCCATTCCACCACAGACGCGAGAAACGCCCGTTTTCTGCCAGTAACGCCCTGCCTACTTGGCCACAATCATCGTCGGCTGCAACGCGAGTGAGGCCAGAAAGAAATGCGGGTTCGTCTCCAGTCAATAACAAGCCATTAATGGCACTGCCTCCACCGAGAACATTGGCCTGAATATACGGCTGTTCGTCACCACCGTCAGTCAATGTTGTCTGAAGCGATCGAGACAATTGCTCATCGGCAAGCACGTCTAAAAATGGTGCGACATCATCATGCCTACTTAATGGGCCTGGCTCGATAAGAACTATTGGTTGACTGGTCATAGCAGCCAGAGTGGATACAACAGTGCAACCGGCAGAACCGCCGCCAATAACAACTATTGGCAATTGAGTTGCCACGACTATCGAGCCGAAGAATCGCGAATAACTGGTGGCTGCAGAGAAGACAGATGCGCTGCGTCGTTGTATCGAACAAGACGCCATTTGCTTCCCTGCACATGCACGAGTTCAGTCAGTGATGTATTCAGTGTGTGTAATTCGAATTTTCCGGTGGGATGCATATGCAAAGTATGTCGGAGCACTGCATCAACTACTCCGCCATGACATGCAATAACTACTGTGCCGCCTTCATTACTTCGAACCGTTTCGCGCAAAGTACTAATAACGCGACTATGAAATTGCCCCACTGTCTCTCCGCCGGGAAAAACGTCTTCGTCTGGGTCTCCCCACGAGGGTTCACCAAATTTGCTGACGTACGCATCGTATGAAATGCCATCAAGGTCAGGGCCTGGGTCGTGTTCACCCCAACCAGATTCAACAGTGATGGGCATAGATCCAAGGGCAGGAGCAATGATTTGAGCAGTTTCAACTGCGCGAGGAAAATTGCTGGAATACAACGCAGTGGCAGACACGTCTTTGCCACTTATCAGGCGATCGCGCAACGCTTCCACCTGGCGGCGACCAAAATCTGTCAGACCGGTGCACGTGCGAGGACCGCCTATGAAACGTTCAACTGTTGCTCGAGATTCACCGTGGCGAATCAGGACCAGACGAGTATTTGACACAGCGACTTAGGCCAGTTTCTCGACGAATGCCTCTAATTGGCGCAAGTTACGACATTCATAGACGCCGTCAGTGTGGGTGCCATATTCGCCAACAATCGAGTCACCCGTGTTCCAGTACGAACGTGGTTCAGGGTTGAGCCAATAGACGTGGCGTGCCTTCTGACGAATTTCTTTAATAACCCACGCTTGAGACGCGTGGTAGTTATTGCGAGCATCACCCAGCAGTAGAACAGTCGATTTCGGATTGATTTCTTTTCCGTACTTATCCCAGAAAACTTCAAAGGCATGGCCGTAGTCAGAGTGGCCGTCAACCCAGATGACGTCCGCTTCAGTATTGATTCTGTGAATCGCTTCTGAAATGTCTTCGGTCTTTTTGAAGTATTCCGTCACTTCATCGATTCCGTCAATGAAAACAAAAGCGCGAACCTTTGAGAATTGGTTTGAGATCGCGTACACAAGCATCAGAGTGAAACGAGCAAATGCCGCAACAGACCCTGAGATATCTGCAATGACGATCAATTCTGGTTTTGCGGGACGTGGATACTTGAACTTCGGTTCAGCAGGTACGCCACCATAAGCAAGGCTGTGGCGAACCGTATTGCGGAAATCAAGAGGACCCTTGCGTCCGTGACGACGCTTGCGCGCTAAACGAGCTGCAAGTTTGCGGGTCAACGGCTGCAAAGACTTCTTCAAGTTCTGCATTTCATCACGACTGGCGTGCATGAACTCGACATCTTCAGGCAACGGCTTACGCAAAGTTTTTGCCATTGCTTCTGCACCGCGATCTGCGACTAGGCGACGGCGAATTTCTGCTTCTACTTCTTGTTTGAATTTCTCGATACGGTCGTTGTATTCGTCTTTTTCAAGACGTTCTTCGAGTTTTGTTAGATCCCCGCCGACTTCCTTCTTGCTCGCTTCCATGAGTTTGTCGAGCATGCCGTCAAGATCAAGGTTTCGTAACGTGCGATACAGGTAGTAGGTACCGCCAACGGGGCGACCTGGTTCCATTCCGGCAAATCTCTGCACTGCTTGACGAGCCAATGCGCGCATGAGAGCTTGATCGCCATTCATCAGAGCGTTCATGAGGATGTTCATGAGCTCTTCAGGCGTCAATGAATCCATGCCGCCAGCGCCACCGTTGCCTTCGCCCTTCATTTGGGCTTCTTGCATCTGTTGCAACAGGTCGTCGATACTGCCTTCGCCGTCACCATCAGTGATGGAGTATTCAGGGCCACGCAAACTGAAATACACCTCAAACACAGTCTCGAACGAACGCCAGTGGGCGTTGTTCTTCACAAGGGTTGCCCCCAGCGCGTATTTGAAAGCCTCGCGATCCTCTAAGGGAATATGCGAAATGGCATGCATGGCGTCCAAGTTCTCGGTGAGACTCACTGGTAAGCCAGCATTTCTCAACTCAACGATGAACCCCGACAACAGCTCGAGCATGCGTTAGCGCCGATCGATTCAGTCGTCAGACAGCTCTTTGGCTGCCTTAGCGATATCTGATTGGTACTTCAAGAGCACGTGGAGAGTTTCCTTGGCCTGTTCAGCATTCACTGAGTCAAGTCCGAGGAGCACAAGGGTGCGAGCCCAGTCGATTGTCTCACTGACAGAAGGAGCCTTCTTCAAGTCGATTTGGCGGATGCTGCGAACGATACGTGCGATTTGATCTGCAAGCATTTCGGTGACCCCAGGAACCTTTGTAAGAACGATTTCCTTTTCGCGTTCCATTTGTGGGTAGTCCACATGGAGGAACAAGCAACGACGCTTCAAAGCTTCAGACAATTCACGGGTGTTGTTCGATGTCAGAAACACCAATGGAATTTGAGTTGCCGTGATGGTGCCAAGTTCAGGAATTGATACTTGGTATTCCGACAAGATTTCAAGCAACAAAGCTTCTGTTTCTACTTCAACGCGGTCAACTTCGTCGATCAAAAGAACGACTGGTTCCTTCGACGTAATTGCTTCGAGCAAAGGGCGCGTGAGGAGGAATTCGGAACCGAAGATGTCGTCGTGAATATCGCTCCAGGCATCAGAGTTACGGTCTGCCTGAATACGCAGCAACTGCTTCTTGTAGTTCCATTCGTACAGCGCCTTCGACTCGTCAAGTCCTTCGTAGCACTGCAAGCGAATGAGCTTTGCGCCGATCATTTCAGCCACACTCTTGGCCAATTGGGTCTTACCGGTACCAGCTGGTCCTTCAACAAGAATTGGCTTTCCGAGGCGATCTGCCAGGAATACGACTCCGGAGATCCCGTCGTCTGCGAGGTAATTGACGTCCTTGAGGCCGTCGCGGACAGATTGAACAGATTCGAAGCGGTTATCCATAAGTCTTCCAATCTAGTGGGGGGTCTACGAAATAGAGGCATTGGGCGAAAGCCACATGTACCCCGTCCTATCTCGTCATCTCACCTAACCTTCCAGTCATGTTCAAGGACACACTCATCGTCGCAATCGGGACTGCCATGTCCCGCCTCACGGGGCTACTGCGGGTCGTGGTTTTTGGAATCATCATCGGACAAACTGCCCTCGCTGACGCCTTCGACGGAGCAAATAATTCCCCTAACTCAATTTACGAACTATTGGTTGGTGGCCTTCTTGCTGCGAGCCTCATTCCGTTATTCACACGGTTTGCAGAAGACGAAGATGATGAGGCGACTAATGCGGTGGTCTCTGTGTCGCTCATCGTTCTAGCCGTAGCAACGGCAATCGCAATTGCAGCCGCTCCACTCATCTTCCGATTGTTCTCAATTCATGTCAGCCCGCTCGTTGATCCGAATCAATTCCGTCATGTCGGCACCGTCATGTCGCGCATCTTTCTGATTCAGATCTTCTTTTACGGTCTCACAGCAATCGGGTCAGCATTGCTGAACTCACGTCGACATTTCTTTGCAGCTGCATGGTGCCCAGTTCTTTCGAACGTCATCACCATCACCATGCTTCTCATCATTCCGTTCACTCGTGATGGAACACCTGGTCTACAAACAGTGCTCACTGATCACACTTTTTTCTGGCTCTTCACCATGTCAGCAACAGCGGGCGTAATGGCAATGGGCCTGGTGCTCATTCCAGCTCTCAAGCGCGCCAACATCTCTATTCGATTCACGCCGAATTTTTCACATCCAGCCGTGCGCACCATGGTGAAACTCTCCTCGTGGACATTTGGATATGTGGTGACAAACCAAGTGGCGTTGGTGGTCATCAAGAACCTTGCGCAACCAGGAAGTGGCAACCAGGACGCTTACAGCAAGGCCTTTACATTCTTTATGTTGCCTCATGGTCTCTTAGCCATTTCTATTGCCACCACGTTTGTGCCCGAACTCGTTCGACGCGTGCGTGCTGGCGACAAAGCAGGGTTTAAATCGTGGTTGACGTCTGGAGTCAGATGGATCAGCATTCTTACGATTCCTGCTTCGGTCGCCATGGTGATTCTTGCCAACCCCATCATCAGCGCCATGTTGGAACACGGCCACTTCAACTCTGATGCTTCGCACAACACTGCGCGTGCACTAGCCGGATTCTCAATTGGTCTTGCCGGATTCTCGATCTACATTTTTTGCCTGCGAGGCTTCTACGCGCACGAAGACACACGAACACCTTTTTGGATCAATGTTTTCGAAAACGGTCTGAACATTATCTTGGCTCTGTTCTTAGTGAAGCGTCACGGCGTCTTTGGCCTTGGGCTCTCATTCGGTATTGCCTACATGGTTTCGGCTGTTGTTGTGTTGTGGTTACTGCACAAAAAATACGCTGCAGTGCAGTGGGCAAGCCTCTTGTCACTTATATGGCGAGCAGCCCTGGGTAGCGCAGTCATGGGTGCTGTGGTGTGGTGGCTTGAATACATTTTGCATCCACATTCCGGAATGTCTCAACTAGCGAAATTATTCTTGTGCGTCACTGGTGGACTCGTCGTATACATCGTCGCGCTCTACACACTGAGGGTTCCCGAGATGCACGATCTGGCTTCAATGATGCCCACGCGTGGCAGTGACCACGAAACCACTCTGTAGAGATAGGGCAGTAACTACGAGGCCAACACAACAAGGTCGTCGCGATGCACTGCTTCTACAACCGCCAAATCAACGAGGTCCGCAGTTCGCTTTCCCTTGCTGACATTCATCACCACTGATGACATCGCACTTAAGCCGCGAGCCACTAGTTCACCCGATGCATCAATGACATCGACGACAGCGCCTACGTCGAATGAGCCGTTGACAGATGTGATGCCAGCAGGAAGCAATGACGTACCGCGAAGAAGTACAGCGTCACGTGCTCCGGCGTCAACAACAATTGATCCCTCAACTTCGGCTGCAAATGCGATCCATAGTTTTCGCGCCGACAATTGACGATCATGTGGCAAAAATCGAGTGCCCACAACGTCGCCATTAATTGCCGCCATTACTGCAGAATCTGATTCAGCAGAAGCTATGACTGCCGTAACGCCAGACCAAGAAGCAATGCGAGCAGCTGCAAGTTTCGACGCCATGCCTCCACTGCCTCTGTCTGAACCTGCACCAGATGCAGACACCGACAACAACGGGTCATCGGCAGCGACAACTGAAATCACTGTTGCATCTGAATTTGTTCGTGGGTCTGATGTGTACAGCCCAGCTGTATCTGTGAGCAATACCAACATGTCAGCTGACACTAAGTGCGCCAGCAAAGCAGCAAGATGATCATTGTCGCCATATCGAATTTCATTATTAGCTATCGCATCATTTTCATTAATGATGGGAACACATCCCAACTCAAGAAGCCGACCAAGAGTGTCACGTGCATGTAAATACTGCTGGCGATCAACAAAATCGTGAGGCACCAGCAACACTTGTGCACCAACCAATGAGAACTGTTGCAGAGCATCGTTGTATGCAGCCATTAACTGTGGTTGGCCAACAGCAGATAAAGCCTGCAATGACAACACATCGTTCGGACGCTCAGCGAGACCAAGCCCCGCTACTCCGGAAGCAACCGCACCTGATGTCACTAACAACACCTCGTGACCATTGGCCCGTGCAGAGGCCAATTGAGACGACACAAGCTGAATAACCTCAGTCTTGATATGCCCCTCAGCATTGGTGAGAGAGGAAGTTCCTACTTTGACGACGACGCGCATCGCTACAGCATCACACTTCTGGCACGAATTCGAAACTGAATTGTGCAACCCAGACGACATCGCCCTCTCGGACCCCTGCTTTTGAAAGCAATTTGGGTATCCCGAGCTTGGCAAATTTTTCGTCAATGTAGTTCAAGGCAACGGGAGTAGTGACGTCGTTTAGCGCCACAACCCGTTCGGCGTTACGGCCATGAATGCGGTATTCGTTCTCTCCCATTTGTTCCACCCATGCATGTTCCGTATCCGGGCGCATGATGATGGTGGCTTCCACTGTGGGTTCAGCTTCACGGGCGCATTTCACTTGTTGAGCAAGGGAACCGATAATGCTGCGAACATTTGTCATTGTGATTGCAGACATCGACGGATGTGGCCAAGCAGCAAGAGTGTCAGCATCAATACTGTCCGTCTTTGTTCCCACAATAATGAATGGTCGTTCGAGAAGGTCCGGACGATAATTTCCGACTTCGTGCTGCAAGATACGCAGTTGCTCATCAGGAGATATGCCATCAAGTGCGACAAGATCAATGAGATAACACAAGACGCGCGCACGCTCAATATGTCGAAGGAACTGATGACCTAATCCGCGACCTTCACTGGCACCCTCAATCAATCCGGGAATGTCAGCCATAATGAACTCTGTTGTGTCATCAATGCGCACGACACCAAGATGTGGTTCAAGAGTGGTGAATGGATAGTTAGCAATTTTGGGTTTTGCAGCAGACACAGTGCTGATGAATGTGCTCTTTCCCGCATTCGGGAAACCAACCAACGCCACATCTGCCATTAACTTCAATTCAAGTTTCAACCAACGCTCTGTTGCTTCTTCACCCTGTTCAGCAAATGTTGGTTCACGGCGACGGTTGTTAAAAAACTTGGCATTGCCACGACCGCCACGACCGCCAGGCGACGCCATCCATCTGTCTCCATGATTCACAAGGTCAGCCAATACTTCACCGGAATACAT
>Ga0194055_10000585_pt1 | contig 29509 bp, 26 predicted proteins | sample SepL449m_MetaG_FD_155482 | JGI IMG/M metagenome (GOLD analysis project Ga0194055, IMG submission 155482) | Anoxic zone freshwater microbial communities from boreal shield lake in IISD Experimental Lakes Area, Ontario, Canada - Sep2016-L442-9m | ecosystem: Environmental > Aquatic > Freshwater >... | reverse complement strand
GAGGAGAGCGAATAACACAGTAAGTGTTCTTCTCTGTTGGTAGCGGCACTGGACCCGCGACCGTTGCACCAGTGCGCTCAACTGTTTCAACGATTTTCTTCGCTGAAGAGTCAATCACCTCATGGTCGTAGGCCTTGAGTCGAATGCGGATCTTTTGTCCCGCCATGTCGTTCTCCTTCTTAGTAATTCTTCGTTTTAAATTTAATTGTCAAGCTTTTGTTTTGTGCCCGGCGGTTTTTACGCCGCCGGGCTCAAACATTTACAACGTATGTAGTACTTACTTCTTAATCTTTGTAACGCGACCAGCACCTACTGTGCGGCCACCTTCACGGATTGCGAAGCGAAGTCCTTCTTCCATAGCGATTGGCTGGATGAGAGTTACTGCCATCTCAGTGTTATCGCCAGGCATAACCATTTCGGTTCCTGCTGGAAGTGTTACAACACCAGTCACGTCAGTTGTACGGAAGTAGAACTGTGGACGGTAGTTGTTGAAGAATGGTGTGTGACGTCCGCCTTCATCCTTTGAAAGGATGTATGCAGATGCATCAAACTCTGTGTGAGGTGTGATTGATCCTGGCTTGCAAACAACCTGTCCACGCTCAACATCTTCACGCTTTAGACCACGAAGAAGTAGACCAACGTTTTCTCCTGCTTGACCTTCGTCGAGCAACTTACGGAACATTTCAACGCCAGTAACTGTTGTCTTCTGTGCAAGCTCGCGGATACCAACGATTTCAACTTCTTCGTTGACCTTTACAACGCCGCGCTCAATACGACCAGTGATAACTGTTCCACGACCTGTGATTGTGAAAACGTCTTCAACTGGCATAAGGAATGGCTTGTCGATTTCGCGAGCTGGTTGTGGAATAAATGCATCTACTGCATCCATTAGCTCGATGATCTTCTCTGCCCAAGCAGCATCTCCTTCGAGCGCCTTTAGTGCTGAGATGCGGACGATTGGTGTGTCATCGCCAGGGAATTCGTACTTAGATAGAAGTTCGCGAACTTCCATTTCAACGAGTTCAAGAATTTCTTCGTCATCAACCATGTCTGACTTATTAAGTGCAACAACGATTGATGGAACGCCAACTTGACGAGCAAGTAGAACGTGCTCCTTAGTCTGTGGCATTGGACCATCAGTAGCAGCTACGACGAGGATTGCTCCGTCCATCTGTGCAGCTCCAGTGATCATGTTCTTGATGTAGTCAGCGTGGCCTGGGCAGTCAACGTGTGCGTAGTGACGCTTCTCTGTCTGATACTCAATGTGAGCGATAGAGATTGTAATTCCGCGTTGACGCTCTTCTGGTGCCTTATCGATATCAGAGAAAGCTGTTGCTGCGTTAAGAGTTGGATACTTGTCATGCAACACCTTGGAAATTGCCGCAGTAAGAGTTGTCTTACCGTGGTCAATGTGACCGATGGTGCCGATGTTTACGTGCGGCTTTGTGCGCTCAAACTTGGCTTTTGCCATTTCGTTTCCTCTTTCGTTTACTAGTGCTTAGTTATTAGGGGTTGTGCTTTTACTTATTAGGGTTATTCGCCTCGAACTTTTGCAATGATTTCTTTCGCTACGTTGCCAGGTACTTCGGCATACGAATCGAACTCCATTGAATAGCTCGCGCGACCTTGAGTTCTAGAGCGAAGATCTCCGACATAGCCGAACATCTCTGACAATGGAACTAGCGCCCTAACAACGCGGGCACCTGACCGCTCATCCATGGCCTGAATTTGACCACGACGACTGTTGAGATCGCCGATGACATCACCCATGAAGTCTTCAGGGGTAACAACTTCGACTTTCATAACTGGTTCCAGAATTGCAGGATCAGCAAGTTTTGCTGCTTCCTTAAACGCTGCGAGACCAGCAATCTTGAATGCGAGTTCCGATGAGTCAACATCGTGATACGCGCCGTCAAGAAGAGTTACTCGTACATCTGTAATTGGGTAGCCAGCTAATGGACCAGCGGCCATACCTTCTTTACATCCTGCATCTACTGAAGGGATGTACTCGCGTGGAACGCGACCTCCAGTGACTTTATTTACGAATTCATATCCGCCTTCAACTTCACCAGTTGGAAGTGGCTCGACTGCAATCTGAATCTTTGCGAACTGACCAGAACCACCAGTCTGCTTCTTGTGTGTGTAGTCGTGACGTGCAACGGCTTTGCGCAATGTTTCGCGGTAAGCAACTTGTGGCTTACCAACATTTGCTTCAACCTTAAATTCGCGACGCATACGGTCTACAAGGATTTCAAGGTGAAGTTCACCCATACCAGCAATGATTGTCTGGCCGGTTTCTTCATCAGTATTTACGTGGAAAGTTGGATCTTCTTCAGAAAGACGTTGAATAGCTACGCCAAGTTTTTCTTGGTCGCCCTTTGTCTTTGGTTCAATAGCAACTGAGATAACTGGGGCTGGGAAATCCATTGATTCAAGTACTACTGGCTTTGCAGGATCACAGAGAGTCTCACCAGTTGTTGTGTCCTTAAGACCCATAACGGCAACAATCATTCCCGCGCCAACATTGTCGCGTTCTTCGCGCTTGTTAGCGTGCATCTGGTAAATCTTTCCGATGCGCTCTTTACGATCCTTATTAGAGTTAAGAATTGTTGAACCAGTTTCCAGCACACCTGAATACACGCGGATAAATGTGAGCTTTCCTAGGTGAGGGTCAGTCATGATCTTGAAAGCAAGGGCTGCAAATGGCTCCTTGTTATCTGGGTGGCGGATAACCTCTACTGCAGCATCATTCATGCTTGTGCCAACGGTTGATTCCACATCTAGTGGGCTTGGCAAATAGCGAACTACTGCATCAAGCATTGGTTGAACACCCTTGTTCTTAAAAGCTGAACCAGTTAGAACTGGAGTGAGCTTTGCTGCAAGAGTTGCGCGACGGATACCAGCAATAATTTCTACATCTGTAAGTTCAATACCTTCTAGGTACTTTTCCATACAAAGATCATCATGCTCTGAAAGAGTTTCGATCATGTCGTGACGAGCTTGCTTGCACTTGTCGAGCATGTCTGCAGGGATTTCTTCGATTGTGTAATCTTCGCCCTTTTGTGTTTCTCCGCGCCATGTCAGCGCCTTCATTGCAATGAGATCAACAACTCCAAGGAAATCTGATTCGTTACCAATTGGAAGTTGTAGAACAAGAGCAACTGCGTTTAGGCGATCCTTGATCATGCCTACGCACTTATCGAATGATGCACCTGTGCGGTCTAGCTTGTTAATAAAACAAATACGAGGAACTGAATAACGATCTGCTTGACGCCACACTGTTTCTGATTGTGGCTCAACACCGGCAACACCATCGAATACTGCAACTGCACCATCTAGAACACGAAGTGAACGTTCTACTTCAACAGTGAAGTCCACGTGACCTGGTGTATCAATAATGTTGATCAGATGCTTATCCCACATACAAGTAGTTGCCGCAGAAGTAATAGTGATACCGCGCTCTTGCTCTTGCTCCATCCAGTCCATCGTTGCTGCACCTTCGTGCACTTCACCGATTTTGTAGTTGATGCCTGTGTAGAAAAGGATGCGCTCAGTAGTAGTGGTTTTGCCCGCGTCGATGTGAGCCATGATTCCAATATTGCGAACCGTAGCTAGATCGATGTTCTCTACTGCTGACACTTATATTCCTCTTCTCGTCGTTTCTTAATTCGTGGGTTAGTTAGTGATTACCAGCGGTAATGAGCGAAAGCCTTGTTAGCTTCAGCCATTTTGTGAGTATCTTCGCGACGCTTTACCGCAGCACCAAGGCCATTGCTTGCATCGATTAATTCATTCATTAGACGCTCTGCCATTGACTTTTCACGACGTGAACGTGAGTAGTCGATTAACCAGCGAAGTGCCAAAGTTGTTGAACGGCCTGCTTTAACTTCTACAGGTACCTGATATGTAGCTCCACCAACACGACGTGAACGAACTTCAACGGCTGGCTTGATGTTATCTAGTGCGCGCTTCAAAGTAATAAGTGGATCTACTTCAGTCTTCTTGCGGCAACCTTCAAGAGCGTCATACACAATGCTTTCTGCAGTGGAACGCTTTCCATGAAGTAGTACGCGGTTAATTAGCGCAGTAACAACTGGTGAGTTGTAAACAGGATCTGAAACAACTGGAGACTTAACTACCGGACCTTTACGTGGCATTAGCTAGCCTTCTTCTCTCTCTTGGTTCCGTAGCGAGAACGTGATTGCTTACGGTTCTTAACACCTTGCGTATCTAGTGATCCGCGAATGATCTTGTAACGAACACCTGGTAGATCTTTTACACGACCACCACGTACAAGAACAATGGAGTGCTCTTGCAAGTTATGACCTTCACCAGGAATGTATGCAGTGATTTCCATGCCACTGGTAAGTCGAACACGTGCAACTTTGCGAAGTGCAGAGTTTGGTTTCTTAGGGGTTGTTGTATAAACGCGTGTACAAACACCGCGTCGCTGTGGTGAACCCTTAAGTGCAGGTGTGCTTGTCTTCGTAATCTTTTCTGCGCGACCACGACGAACTAGCTGTTGAATTGTTGGCACTTCATCTCCATTCGTAACTTCGTTACTGATCTTTATTCACGCTCAATTGCCGACCCACGCGGTCGGGTGTGTTGCACCCGTTTCGCATAGATGGTGTAAAAAGTTTTTCAACTTATTTACAGCACAAGCAAGAAAGCTCTAAAAAGAGCAGACGCGAAGGGTAACCCAGCGGGCTCATGCGAGGCAAATCGCCCTTTTACTCCTTTGATCCTCTGGATTTGGGGCAAAAGCCTAGTTTTTTGCAGCCGGGCGTGTCGTACAAAAATCCCCCATAATCACGCCTATGAGCACCTCAAACCTGCTACTTCTGGGCATTGTCCTATTTGTCCTTATTGATTTCAGCGCTGGAATGGTTATCAACTACCTCAATGAGCGCTCAAAAAACCAGCCTTTGAGCGTAGAAGGGGCGGAAATCTTCAACCCCGAGGAATACGCCAAATCCATGGCTTATGGCACGGCCAAATACCGCTTTGAGATGCTCACGAATCTGATCAGCACGGTGGCAATCTTGTGCGCGATCATTGTGGGTTGGTTTGCTTGGCTCGATGCCCAGCTGCGAGATCGCTTGAGCAGTAATTTGCTGATTACCGTCGTATTTATTGGAATTCTTATTGTTATTTCAATGGTTGGGAACTTACCAGCTGGTTATTACTCAACTTTTGTCATCGAAGAAAAATTTGGTTTTAATAAATCTACGAAGAAATTATTTTTTCAGGATGCAGTTAAGCAATTACTAATTTCGCTTGCTGTTAGTCTCCCCCTGCTTTTTGCAGTGGCTTGGATTTATCAATCATTGAAGAATGAGTTTTGGATTATCTCGTGGGCACTCTTTGCCGCATTCTCCTTATTTATGTTTATCTTTGGCACGCGAATCTTTTTGCCAATGTTTAACAAATTAAAGCCATTACCTGAAGGTGAGCTTCGCGCGGCCGTTGAAGATTATTGTCAGACCCAAGGATTTCCACTTTCTAAGTTATATGAAATGGATGCATCTAAGCGTTCGACAAAACTTAATGCTTTCTTCTCTGGAATGGGTAAAGTAAAAATTATTGGTTTGTATGACACCTTGATTGAAAAACTTACTATAAAAGAAACCGTTGCTGTGCTTGCCCACGAAGTCGGACACTACAAACGTAAGCATGTCTACACGATGTTCGCATTTAGTAATTTACAAACTCTCGTGATCTTTTCACTCATGGGTTGGTTGCTAGGGAATCCAAACCTTTCTAAAGCCCTTGGTTCAAATACGCCTAGCTTCCACTTATCAATGTTGGCTTTCTTCTTGCTATTTACCCCCGTATCAACCGTGCTGGGCTTGATTAATAACTCATTCTCACGCCGTAATGAATACCAAGCCGATCAATACTCAATTGATACTTACCCTGGGGCTCGCGAGTACATGCATGATGCACTTAAAAAGCTTTCTCGCGAATCACTGAGTAACCTAAACCCACATCCGGTGTATGTAGCGGTGCACTATTCGCACCCACCAATTCTGGCTCGCTTAGCTAACTTAAAGAAGGTGTGACGGAACGGCTATTCCACTGGCATTTGCCGCTGTTATAGCTGGTTCATGAATAGTTTTGAGCGGAATAATTCCTGCCCATAAGTCCAGTGATAAATCTTCCTCATCATCTGAAGGGTCACCAGTGCGCGCCTTGGCTGAAATCTTGTCAAGGCTAAGTTCAACAATCATCGTTGCAGCAGATTCTTTTTTAGTTAAAGCACGGCCGTATTCCCACAAACCCGGAACTAATTTAGTTGTGATGCGCTCGAGTGCAACATCTTTTTCTTCCTCTTTTAAAACACGGGCTTGGCCAAAAATCATCACTGACTCATAATTCATTGAAGAGTTAAAAGCTGATCGAGCAACGACAATTGCATTGAGTTGAGTTACCGTCACACACAAATCAATTCCTTTAGCAATCGACATCATGATCCGTGAACCAGTTGACCCGTGAATCAAAATGCGGTCATCATCGCGAGCAAATCCCATGGGAACAACAAACGGTGCGTTGATATCGGGATCAACAAAACCAACATGAGCCACATATTGACTATCTAAAAGTGCATTAATACTTAAGCGATCATGTACTTCGCGATCAGAATGGCGCTGTACATGGAATTTTTCATCAGTGGTCATAGAGTGAGTGTAATAAAAATGGCTCCTGTCCGGAGTAAGTGAACATCAGAAGTAGGCAGGGGTTCCAGGAAAAGCAAAAGAGGCCCAACCCTTTGTGGGATTGAGCCTCTCTAGCGAATTGCGATTAACGAGGGATTTCAACCTCATCAAGACGAACTGCTTCACCTGAACCCTGTTGGTCAAATGGTGTGAAGTCATATTCATCGTAAGCTGCATAAACCGCGGCCTTAGCTTCCTCAGTTGGCTCAACACGAATGTTGCGGTAACGAGCAAGACCAGTACCTGCTGGAATCAACTTACCGATGATGACGTTCTCCTTCAGACCAAGCAATGGATCGCTCTTCTCTGAAAGTGCAGCATCTGTAAGTACGCGAGTTGTTTCCTGGAATGAAGCCGCTGACAACCATGATTCAGTTGCAAGTGATGCCTTAGTAATACCCATAAGTTCTGGGCGACCTGAGGCTGCTTTTCCACCAGTAGTAACTACGCGACGGTTTTCAGTTTCAAAACGACCGCGCTCTACGAGTTCACCTGGAAGTAGATCAGCATCTCCTGCTTCAAGCACAGTGATGCGCTTTAGCATTTGGCGAACGATTACTTCGATGTGCTTATCGTGAATGCCTACGCCTTGTGAGCGATAAACCGATTGAATTTCATTTACCAAGTGAACTTGAGTTGCACGTGGTCCAAGAATACGAAGTACCTGCTTTGGATCAATTGCGCCAACGACCATCTTCTGGCCAACTTCAACGCGTGAACCTTCTTCTACAAGTAACTTCTGACGGCGAGTAATTGGGTAAGCAACTTCTTCGCCACCATCATCTGGAGTAACGACAATCTTCTTGCCCTTTGCATCTTCGCGGAATGAAACAACACCAGCTGTTTCTGCGATAGGTGCAACACCCTTAGGTGTACGTGCTTCGAAGAGCTCGACGATACGTGGAAGACCGTGAGTGATGTCATCACCAGCAACACCACCAGTGTGGAAGGTACGCATTGTTAGCTGTGTACCAGGCTCACCGATTGATTGTGCTGCAATGATTCCGACTGCTTCACCAACTGCAACACGTTGTCCGGCTGCAAGTGAACGACCGTAACACGCTGCACACTGTCCAACCTTGCTATCGCAGGTTAGAACTGAGCGAATCTTTACTTCATCCACTCCAGCTGCAACGAGTTCATCAATGTTGCGATCTCCAAGATCTGTTCCTGCTGCCAAGATGACCTTGCCATCAACTTCAACATCATCAGCCAATGTGCGACCAAAGACTGAAGTTTCAACGTGGTCAAACTTAACTAGTCCACCAGATTCTTGACGCACACCAATCTGTAGAACAAGACCGCGATCAGTACCGCAATCTTCTTCACGAATGATTACATCCTGTGCAACGTCGCAGAGACGACGGGTTAAGTAACCTGAGTCAGCTGTACGAAGTGCAGTATCTGCAAGACCCTTACGTGCACCGTGAGTAGAAATAAAGTACTCAAGTACCGAAAGACCTTCGCGGAAGTTAGATTTAATTGGGCGAGGAATAATTTCACCCTTTGGATTTGCTACGAGTCCGCGCATACCTGCAATCTGACGGATCTGCATCATGTTTCCACGAGCACCGGAGAAGACCATCATCCAAACTGGGTTAATGGTTGGGAAATTCTTTTCCATTGCCTGGCCAACTTCAGCAGTTGCCTTCGTCCAGATTTCAATTAACTCTTGGCGACGCTCGTCGTCAGTGATGAGTCCCTTTTCATATTGAATCTGAATCTTTTCAGCAGAGTCTTCATAACCATTGAGAATCTCCTGCTTATTTGGAGGCGTAACAACATCTTCGATACCAATTGTTGCGCCGGCACGAGTTGCCCAATGGAAGCCAAGTGCCTTCAACGCATCAAGCGTCTGCGCAACAACAACCTTTGGATAGAACTCAGCTAGACGATCAACGATGCCACCAAGTTGCTTCTTAGTTACATCGATATCAACGAATGGGAAATCAGCTGGAAGTGCTTCGTTAAATAAAGCACGACCAATTGTTGTTTCGATAGTTTCAGTGGAGTTATCAAGACGGATCTTGATCTTTGCCTGCAATGAAACTGAATGTTGATCATGAGCCATGATCGCTTCAGCAATCGAGCTAAATGCGCGACCTTCTCCTAATTCACCATCACGAACCATGGTCAAGTAATAAAGACCAAGAACCATGTCCTGTGTAGGTGAAGTAATTGGGCGGCCGTTAGCAGGTGACAAGATGTTGTTTGAAGACAACATCAAGATACGTGCTTCAGCTTGGGCTTCAGCAGATAGCGGCAAGTGAACAGCCATCTGGTCACCGTCGAAGTCAGCATTGAAAGCTGTACATACGAGTGGGTGAATCTGAATTGCTTTACCTTCAACCAATTGTGGTTCGAAAGCTTGAATACCTAAACGGTGCAGAGTAGGTGCGCGGTTAAGTAGTACTGGATGTTCTGCAATAACTTCTTCAAGAACATCCCATACAACTGGACGTGCACGTTCAACCATGCGCTTTGCAGATTTAATGTTCTGTGCGTGGTTAAGGTCAACAAGTCGCTTCATTACGAATGGCTTGAAAAGTTCAAGTGCCATCTGCTTTGGAAGACCGCACTGGTGCAGCTTCAACTGTGGACCAACAACAATTACTGAACGACCTGAGTAGTCAACGCGCTTTCCGAGCAAGTTCTGACGGAAACGTCCTTGCTTACCCTTAAGCATGTCTGACAATGACTTCAACGCACGGTTACCTGGACCTGTAACTGGACGACCACGACGACCGTTATCGAACAACGCATCTACAGCTTCCTGCAACATACGCTTTTCATTGTTAACGATGATCTCTGGTGCACCGAGATCAGCAAGACGCTTCAAACGGTTGTTACGGTTAATTACACGACGGTATAGATCGTTGAGATCTGATGTCGCAAAGCGACCACCATCGAGTTGAACCATTGGGCGTAGATCAGGTGGAATAACTGGAACACAATCAAGAACCATTGATGCTGGCTTATTGCTTGTTGTAAGGAATGCGTTAACAACCTTCAAGCGCTTGATTGCGCGAGTCTTCTTTGCACCCTTGCCATTTTCTGAAAGATCAGTAAGTAGCTTGTGCTCTGTTTCAAGATCGAAAGTTTCTAGGCGACGCTTAATTGCAGCTGCACCCATATCTCCCTTGAAGTACATGCCGTAGCGATCACGCATTTCGCGGTAAAGGTTTTCATCACCCTCAAGATCTTGAACCTTCAAGTTCTTAAAGCGAGTCCAAACACTTTCAAGACGATCGAGTTCGCGCTCGGCACGATCACGGATTGACTTGAGTTCGCGCTCTGCAGCTTCGCGGACCTTGCGCTTTACATCTGATTTAGCATCTTCAGCTTCAAGTTCTGCTAGATCAGCTTCAAGCTTCTTGGTGCGAACATCGAGATCGTTATCGCGACGTGTTTCAATCTTCTTACGATCATTAGCCAACTTCTTTTCAAGTTGTGGCATATCTTCTTCGCGCGCTTCCGCATCAACTTCTGTGATCATGTAAGCAGCGAAGTAAATAACCTTTTCTAGATCCTTTGGAGCAAGATCAAGTAGGTAACCAAGGCGTGATGGAACACCCTTGAAGTACCAAATGTGAGTTACTGGAGCAGCTAGTTCAATGTGACCCATACGTTCGCGACGAACCTTTGCACGTGTTACTTCAACACCGCATCGTTCGCAAATGATTCCCTTAAATCGAACGCGCTTGTACTTACCGCAATAACATTCCCAGTCACGAGTTGGCCCGAAGATCTTCTCGTCGAAAAGGCCATCCTTTTCAGGCTTTAGTGTGCGGTAGTTGATTGTTTCTGGCTTCTTTACTTCGCCAAAAGACCAATCACGAATGTTCTCAGCAGATGCGAGACCGATACGTAGTTCATCAAAGAAGTTGACATCTAACATGGTTTTATCCCTCTCACACTTCTTCTACGCTGCTTGGCTCAACTCGTGACAAGTTGATACCTAGCTCTTCGGCGGCACGGAATACTTCTTCATCTGTGTCGCGCATTTCAATTGCGACACCTTCTGAAGAAAGCACTTCAACATTTAGGCAGAGTGACTGCATTTCTTTGATAAGCACCTTGAATGATTCAGGAATGCCTGGTTCAGGAATGTTTTCACCCTTAACAATTGCTTCGTAAACCTTTACACGTCCTAGAACGTCGTCAGATTTAATTGTGAGAAGTTCTTGGAGTGTGTATGCAGCACCATAAGCTTCAAGTGCCCACACCTCCATTTCACCAAATCGCTGACCACCGAATTGCGCTTTTCCACCAAGTGGTTGCTGCGTGATCATTGAGTATGGACCAGTTGAACGTGCGTGAATCTTGTCGTCCACCAAGTGGTGCAGTTTCAAGATGTACATGTATCCAACTGAAATTGGTGTTGGGTATGGCTCGCCAGAGCGACCGTCAAATAAACGGGCCTTTCCTGAGCGACCAATTAATTGATTGCCATCGCGGTTAGGCAATGTGCTTGAAAGAAGACCAGAGATTTCATCTTCTAATGCACCATCGAAAACCGGTGTTGCAAACTTAGTTCCTGGTTCTCCCTTTTCAGCACCGATTGCGCGCATGTGCTTCTGCCACGCTTCATCGACACCCGAAAGATCCCAACCAGTTTTTGCAACCCAACCTAAGTGCATTTCAAGAACCTGACCAACGTTCATACGACCAGGTACACCAAGTGGGTTAAGAACTACATCTACTGGAGTTCCGTCTTCAAGGAATGGCATATCTTCAACTGGAAGAATCTTAGAAATAACACCCTTGTTACCGTGGCGACCAGCCAGCTTGTCACCATCTTGAATCTTGCGCTTCTGTGCAACATATACGCGAACCAATTGGTTAACGCCTGCTGCTAATTCAAAGCCTTCTTCAGATTCGAAGATCTTTACGCCAATAACTTTTCCTGATTCACCGTGTGGAACCTTCAGAGATGTATCGCGAACTTCGCGAGCCTTCTCACCAAAGATTGCACGGAGCAAACGCTCTTCAGGAGTTAATTCAGTTTCGCCCTTAGGAGTTACTTTTCCAACCAAGATATCGCCAGGAACAACATCAGCGCCAACGCGGATAATTCCGCGCTCATCAAGATCGGCTAGAACTTCTTCAGAAACGTTAGGAATGTCGCGAGTGATTTCTTCGGCACCAAGCTTGGTGTCACGTGCATCAACTTCGTATTCCTCAATGTGAATTGATGTCAAGACATCGTCTTGAACCAAACGCTGCGACAAGATAATCGCATCTTCATAGTTGTGGCCTTCCCATGACATAAATGCCACGAGCAAGTTTTTACCAAGAGCCATTTCACCAAGTTCGGTACATGGACCATCTGCAATCACTGAGCCAACTTCTAAGCGCTGACCTTCAGAAACAATAACCTTTTGGTTATAAGAAGTTCCCTGGTTAGAGCGTGTGAATTTGTGAAGTGAATATGTTTGGTAAGTGGAGTCATCTGCCATGACTTTAACTTCTTCAGCAGATACTTCAGTAACAACGCCAGCCTTAGTTGCAGTTACAACATCACCAGCATCGACAGCTGCACGGAACTCCATGCCTGTACCGATAAGTGGTGCTTCTGCGCGCATCAAAGGAACTGACTGACGCATCATGTTAGAACCCATCAACGCACGGTTAGCATCATCGTGCTCAAGGAATGGAATCATCGCTGTTGCAACAGACACCATCTGACGTGGAGAAACATCCATGTAATCAACTTCATCAGCTGGGATGTATTCAACTTCTCCACCGCGACGACGTACAAGTACGCGTGCTTCGGCAAAGTGACTGTCATCAGTTAACGGTGCATTTGCTTGCGCAATGATGTGCTCGTCTTCTTCATCAGCAGTTAAGTAATCAACTTGATCGGTTACGCGACCCTTTGAAACTTTGCGATAAGGAGTTTCGATAAATCCAAATGCAGTTACGCGACCATATGTTGCAAGTGAACCAATAAGACCAATGTTTGGTCCTTCAGGAGTTTCAATTGGGCACATACGTCCATAGTGAGATGGGTGAACGTCACGAACTTCAAAACCTGCGCGGTCACGTGAAAGACCACCAGGTCCAAGTGCTGAAAGACGGCGCTTGTGAGTTAGTCCGGACAGTGGATTTGTTTGGTCCATGAACTGTGACAATTGAGAAGTTCCGAAGAACTCCTTGATTGAGGCAACTACTGGACGAATGTTGATCAATGTCTGTGGCGTAATCGCTTCAACATCTTGTGTCGTCATGCGTTCACGAACAACACGTTCCATACGTGAAAGACCGATGCGAACTTGATTCTGAATAAGTTCACCAACAGTACGTAGGCGACGGTTACCGAAGTGATCGATATCGTCCTTTTCTACGCGGACTTCACGGCCGTATTCCATCAATAGATCGCCGCGATGCAGGGCTACTAGGTAGCGAAGCGTTGCAACGATGTCAGAAATAGTAAGTAATGACGCCTTGAGTTCTAGATCAAGACCTAGCTTCTTATTAACCTTGAATCGTCCGACCTTGGCCAAGTCATAACGCTTTGGATTGAAGTAAAGGTTCTCAATTAAGTTCTGTGCAGCTTCCTTAGTTGGTGGTTCACCTGGACGTAGCTTGCGATAGATATCGAGCAGAGCTTCGTCCTGAGTTTTAACCGTGTCTTTTTCTAGAGTTGCGCGCATTGATTCGAAATCGCCAAACTCTTCCAGAATCTGTTCTTCAGTCCAGCCAAGAGCCTTCAAGAAAACAGTTACTGATTGCTTGCGCTTACGGTCGATACGTACGCCAACTAAATCTTTCTTGTCAACTTCAAATTCAAGCCATGCACCACGGCTAGGAATTACCTTAGCTGTGAATACATCCTTGTCAGAAGCTTTTTCAATTGTGCGTTCAAAATAAACTCCAGGTGAACGAACTAACTGTGAAACAACAACGCGCTCAGTTCCGTTAATAACGAAAGTTCCTCGAGGCGTCATAACTGGGAAGTCACCCATAAATACGGTTTGTGACTTAATTTCACCAGTGATGTTGTTAGTAAATTCTGCTGTTACGAAAAGTGGTTGTGCGTATGTCATGTCGCGCTCTTTGCACTCATCGATTGAGTACTTAGGTGGCTCGAATCGGTGATCACGGAATGTGAGAGACATTGATCCCTGGAAATCTTCGATTGGTGAAATCTCTTCAAAGATTTCTTCCAAACCAGAAGTTGTTGGGATTTCTCCACGATTCATGGATTCGGTTGCTGCGATACGTGAACGCCATGCGTCGTTACCCAATAGCCAATCAACACTCTCAACTTGGAGTGCTAATAAGTTAGGAACTTCGAGCGGTTCGCGAATCTTGGCGAATGAAATTCGACGTGGTGCTACTGATGATTTCTTAATCGCGGCCAAGAGATGTCCTTCCAGACAATAAAGCGGGGACGCACAACTATTAGGTCTCAGCCGCTATATGCCCTGACCATAAGATTTTTGTGCGAAGGTGAAGGGTATCGCCCACCCCCAGCCCCTGTCCAACCGGGGGCTTATACCCCCAAGGGGGGATTTTGTCTGCCGATTGTGCAATAAATGTGGAAAGCCCCTCTTGGCTGGCCTCGAAATCACCTTAATTTAGGATTTCTACGCTCAACCAAAAGGGGCTTTAACCCGCTTGGGTAATTACTTGATTGTGACTGTAGCACCAGCTGCTTCTAGAGCTGCCTTTGCCTTGTCTGCTGTCTCCTTGTTGACCTTCTCTAGGAGAACCGCTGGAGTTGCATCTACAAGATCCTTCGCTTCCTTCAAGCCAAGGCTTGAATTTAATCCACGAACTTCCTTGATAACTGCAATCTTTGCTGAGCCTGCGTTTTCCAAGACAACTGTGAAGTCATCTTGTGCTGCAGCTGCATCTCCGCCGCCTGCTGCTCCGCCTGCTGCTGCAGCTGCTACTGGAGCTGCAGCTGTTACATCGAATTCAGTTTCGAATGACTTAACGAACTCAGAGAGCTCGACCAATGTCATTTCTTTGAATTGTGCCAATAGGTCTTCTGTATTGAGCTTTGCCATTTTCGTTATTCCTTCTCTTCTGTTTCTGTGGATGCTTCAGTTGCTTCTGCTGCTGGAACTTCAGCAACTTCAGCCACAACTTCTTGTGCTGGTGTTTCTACGACCGCCTCAGCTGCTGGTGCAGCTGCTGCGACTGGTGCTGGTGAACCTTGTTCTGATTCCATTTTGATACGCAATGCATCGAATATACGAGCTGCCTTAGCAAGCGATCCCTTCATAGCGCCAGCAAGCTTTGCCAATAGAACTTCACGTGACTCGAGGTTAGCGAGCTGCATGAGTTCTTCTTTGGTAATTGCTTTGCCTTCATAAATTCCACCCTTGATTACAAGAAATGGATTTTCTTTAGCGAAATCGCGCAGGCTCTTAGCCGCATTGATTGGATCTCCCTTAATGAATGCAACAGCTGAAGGACCAACTAGTAGATCTGGTGAAAGATCAACGCCGGCATCCTTTGCTGCAATCTTTGTAAGAGTGTTCTTTACTACTGAGTACTTGGTTGAATCTCCAAGTGCGCGGCGTAGTTCCTTCATTGAAGTCACGGATAGTCCGCGATATTCAGTCAGGACTGTTGCAGTAGCTGTGCGGAAGTCTTCCGCCAGTTCTGCAACTGCTGATGTTTTATCTGGGCGAGCCATTCGGTTCACCTTTCCTGGTACTTAGTGATCACAGGAAAATAAAAAAATCCGTGACGCGTTGGCGCACGGATTTACGTGAACACCTACGCGGGTTGAGATTTCCTCATTTATTGAATCATCCTTGCGGATGATTCAGACCTGCGGTCTTTGGTTATGGGTAGAGGGTAGGCCGGGTGACCTACCCTCGTCAAATTCTTAGTTAGCTACTGGCTCACGAACTAGGTTTGGATCAACTGCAATTCCAGGTCCCATAGTTGTTGAAACAACGGCCTTTTGTACGTAGCGACCCTTTGAAGAGTTTGGCTTTGCACGCATTACTTCTTCCATCGCAGCTGCGTAGTTCTCAGCTAGCTGATCAGCAGTAAATGATGTCTTACCGATTAGGAAGTGAAGGTTTGAGTTCTTATCAACGCGGAATTCAATCTTTCCACCCTTGATATCTTCAACAGCTTTTGCAACATCGGTAGTTACTGTTCCTGTCTTTGGGTTAGGCATCAAACCACGAGGTCCGAGAACCTTTCCTAGTCGACCGACTTTACCCATCAAATCTGGTGTTGAAACAACTGCATCATAATCAAGACGACCCTTTGAAACTTCTTCGATCAATTCATCGCCACCGACGATATCTGCGCCAGCTGCGCGAGCTGCATCTGCTTTTTCTCCGTTAGCAAAAACCAAAACACGAGCAGTCTTACCTGTTCCGTGTGGCAAGTTAACAGTTGAGCGGATCGCTTGATCGGCTTTCTTTGGGTCAACGCCAAGTACCAAAGCAACTTCTACGGATGCGTTGTACTTAACTGTTGATGTTTCTTTAGCAAGTGTTACTGCCTCGAGTGGTGTGTAAAGGTGATCCTTGATGACCTTTGCAGCAGCCTCGTTATATTTCTTTGAGCGCTTCATTTCTTCCTCATTCTTTCGTAGGTCGTGGTTAGCGAACCAGCGCGGTTCTCCCACATCTTTTTCTCGGGGTGAGAAAAAGAAATTTATTTATTATCCGTTAGTTGTGATTCCCATTGAACGAGCTGTACCAGCAATAATCTTAGAAGCTGCATCAATGTCATTTGCATTGAGGTCAGACATCTTGAGCTTTGCGATATCAGCAACTTGAGCCATGGTGATGTTTGCAACCTTGGTCTTGTGTGGAACTGCAGATCCCTTTTCAACACCTGCAGCCTTCAAGATCAAACGTGATGCTGGAGGAGTCTTAGTGATGAAAGTAAAAGAGCGATCTTCGTAAACAGTAATTTCTACTGGAATGATCTGGCCCTTTTGAGCTTCAGTCGCAGCGTTGTACGCCTTAACGAACTCCATGATGTTGACACCATGCTGACCGAGTGCAGGACCTACTGGAGGAGCAGGTGTTGCTGCGCCAGCCTGGATCTGCAACTTAATGAATCCGGTTACCTTCTTCTTTGGTGCCATTTCTTTTCCTCTTTTTGTTTTCTAGTAGTTCTTGAAATTAAATCTTTTGTACCTGCGCGAATGAAAGTTCTACAGGGGTTTCACGTCCGAAGATAGAGACAAGAACCTTGAGTTTGGCCTGTTCTGGCATGATCTCTGAGATCGATGCCGGAAGGGTTGCAAAAGGACCATCCATAACTGTGACAGATTCGCCAACTTCGAAATCAATCAAGCGAATATCAATCTTGTCTGATTTCTTAACTGGACGTGGTGCAAGAATCTTTTCAACTTCATCCATGCTCAAAGGGCTTGGGTGGTGTGCATTGCCAACGAAGCCTGTAACACCAGGGGTATTACGAACTGCTGACCATGATTCGTCAGTTAGATCCATGCGAACTAAAACATAACCAGGGTAGATGTTGCGCTTAACCATCTTGAACTGGCCGTTCTTTAGTTCCTTCACTTCTTCTTCAGGAACTTCAATCTGGAAAATATAATCTTCCATGTTGAGTGACTGAATACGGGTCTGAAGGTTTCCCTTTACTTTCTTTTCATAGCCCGCATAAGAGTGGACTACGTACCAATCGCCAAGAGCTGTTCGCAATGTACGACGGAATTCTGCATTTGGGTCATTCTCATCTGATTCGATATCGCCATCTTCATCAGATGCCAATGCCAATTCAGGTTCGCTAGATGTAACGGCTTCAACAATTATTTCTTCAGGAGTTTGATCAACTTCTGGAGTTGCGATTTCACTTGCTGAAGCGGCGAGCGCGGCTTCGAAAGCGTCGTGTTTGATCTCTTCGGTCATGGCGATCCTTTATCCAAATACCCAGAAGACGACCTTGGTAAGTACAAGATCGAGCAATGAAACTACGGCGATGATGAAAGTTACGAAAACTAAAACGACCGATGTGTAAGTAGTGAGCTGATTACGAGTTGGCCAAACAACCTTTGTAAGTTCACTAACAACTTGGCGGTAGAAAAGACCGACGCGCGCAAATAGACCGAGCTTCTCGGCAACTTGTTCGTGTGACTCGCTCATCGTCGTTCCTTTCGTTTAGTACTGCTGATCAAAACTTCTTGCAGGGCAGGAGGGACTCGAACCCCCAACCGGCCGCTTTGGAGACGGCAACTCTAGCCAATTGAGCTACTGCCCTTCGCGAGAGCATGGCAAAACCATAGGGAAAAGCAAACCCTCGTGAGCGTCGAAGTGTAGGGGCAAGAGGGTGCTCAGGTCTAACTCGCGCTTAAAGATACGGCAGACTTAGGGGCATGACCTCACGTATCTCATCTCGTATCGCTGCCATCGCTGAATCTGCCACTTTGGCCGTTGATGCCAAGGCGAAAGCTCTTAAAGCTGCCGGGCGACCAGTGATCGGATTCGGTGCAGGCGAACCAGATTTTCCAACACCTGATTACATCGTCGAAGCAGCTGCTGCTGCAACAAAAGTTGTAGCAAATCATCGCTACACACCCACACCGGGTTTACCTGAACTACGCGATGCAATTGTTGCAAAGACAAAGCGTGACTCCAATTACGAAATTACTGCTGATCAAGTTTTAGTTACTAATGGTGGAAAGCAAGCGGTGTATCAAGCATTTGCTTCAATCATTGATCCGGGCGATGAAGTTTTATTGCCTTCACCGTTTTGGACAACATATCCAGAGTGCATAAAGCTTGCAGGTGGAAAATCTGTAGAGATCTTTGCCGATGAGACACAAAACTATTTAGTTACTGTAGAACAATTAGAAGCTGCCCGAACATCAAAAACTAAAGCTTTACTTTTCTGTTCTCCATCAAATCCAACAGGTTCGGTTTATTCGCCTGCACAAGTAAAAGCAATTGGTGAATGGGCAGTAAAGAACAACATCTGGATCATTAGTGATGAAATTTATGAACATTTGTTATACGACGGAGCAACTGCGCCATCTCTTCCAGTATTAGTCCCCGAACTTGCTGACACGTGCATCATTATTAATGGTGTTGCTAAGACGTATGCAATGACGGGTTGGCGCGTGGGCTGGATGATTGGTCCAAAAGATGTCATTAAGGCTGCAACAAATCTGCAATCACATATGACATCAAACGTTTCTAATGTTTCCCAACGTGCCGCAATTGCTGCTTTGAGTGGAAATCTTGATGCCGTCCACAAAATGGGTGAGGCATTCAATCGTCGGCGTAAGTTAATTGTTGATCTCATCAACGAAATCCCAGGTTTTGAATGCCCAACACCACAAGGCGCCTTCTATGTCTATCCATCCGTAAAAGGCGTGCTTGGGAAAACAATTCGGGGCAAAGTTCCAACTACATCAGCTGAATTAGCGACATTGATTTTGGAAGAAGTTGAAGTTGCAGCCGTTCCCGGCGAGGCTTTTGGACCTTCGGGTTATCTGCGCTTTTCGTACGCCACAAGCGATGAAGATATCGTTGAAGGTATTGGCCGTATTAAAAAACTACTCACTGAAGGCTAAATTTCAACTCCGATTAAATTTACTTCGGCCTCTAAAGTAATTCCGAAAGTATCTCTGACTTGATCACGTGCTTTTCTAGCAAGTGTTGCAATGTCAGCAGCCGTTGCATTACCCGCATTAGTTAGCGCCAATACGTGCTTAGTAGAAACTCGCGCACCACCTACTTCATCACCTTTATGGATTCCTGAATTTTCAATCAACCATGCAGCCGAAATCTTTACGCGACCATCGGTTAGCGGCCACTTAGGTGCAGCATTTGGTAATGCATCCGCGGCTTGTTGAGAAATTATTGGATTAGTAAAAAATGAACCGGCAGACCATGAATCTTTGTCATTCGGAGTTAATAACATTCCTTTAGCCGAACGAAGAGCAAGCACGGCTTCGCGAACTTGGGTTACTGGTGCCTTGTCACCCATTTCTACACCAAGCTTTTTTGCTAACTCTGCATAAGTAATTGGATCGCTTAATTCACCAAGGCGTATCTGGAATTGAACTTCTAAGACAACGTATCGTCCAGGATGTGATTTGAAATGTGAGCTTCTGTATGAGAATTCACATTCACTGCGAGTAAAAGTTTTAACTTCCTTTTTCTCTCGGTCATAAGTACGAACTCGCGTGATGTACTCACTGACTTCATGCCCATAGGCACCAATATTTTGAATTGGGGCGGCACCAACAGTTCCCGGAATTCCACTTAAAGTTTCCAGGCCAGCAAAACCTCTAGCGATAGAAGTTGCCACAAAGCAATCCCAATCCTCCCCTGCGCCAATTGTTAGTGTCGCGCCGCTGCAGGCATCCACTTCGGCTTCTACGGAATTATTAGAAATGCGAATTACGGTTCCTTCAAAACCTGAATCCGACACTAAAACATTTGTTCCGCCACCTAGAATCAAAATAGGTGAATCTCCCGCCGCTTCAATGGCAGCGATAATTTCAGCTTGAGTTGAGACTTGGATGATTTTTTTAGCCGGGCCACCCACATGAAAGCTGGTGTACTGCGATAACTCGGTCATGGCTAAAGGCTACCGACGTGGGGACAAAATTGCGCTTTTACCTCGGTACTTTTCCAGTATGCGGTCATAAGTCTTCTTAGATTGCACATCTCTGTAGGTCGGGTCTGCATCGTGATAACCGTGGTGGCGATCTTGTGTAAGTGGTAAATCCATTTGTAATAATCTGCCGCCTGCTTGGCGGATCTTAAGTGAGAATTCAATATCTGCATTTCGATAATAAATAGCGCGGGGATTAAAGCCGCCAACTTCATGGATAGCTTCACGATTGAACGCCATGAAGTATGAAAAAAGCACATCGACTTCGCCATTGCCTTTGTCATCAACGCTACGCCATTCATCCTCAACGTTAACTAAACCACCACGCCAACCAACGGCAACATATTCACCTTTAGCAAGTTCGGCAACAACTGGAGAAACCGCATCTCCTGTAAATCGAGTTGATGGATCCATCAGAATCACATATTTACTTGCAGTCTTTTCAAGGAAAACATTTGCACAATCGGCCCAACTAGCCCCTGGTGCAACCGAAATTAAGTAAGTCCTTTTATCCATCTGTTCAAACAAAGATCCAGCGTCCCCGATGGCAATAATTGCGACTGCACAATCACTATTAGCTTTGATGCCCTTTACTGTTTCAAGTGCATCATCGGTGAAACCATCAACAATGATTCCAACAGTTACTTCACTTTCTAAATCAATAGGGCGAATATCTCGAGCAAAAGCCAGCGTTATGTATGGCTTCTTTGGCCGAAGTTCGTAACCCGCAGCAACATCAACGATTTCAAACCCAGCAAGTAAAAGTTCTTCGCGGAATTTATCGGCCAATGCAAAATCTTTAGCTGCGCGGGCATCCATGCGCGCTTGCGCTAGTGCGGTAACTGAATCTGGAACGTTCATTTGGTGACTACTGCTTTAGCCATTCCTAAAACTTTTATTCCAGCAGAAGTGGCAGAAAGCTCTAGTTTGATTCGATTTCCATCAACTTCGGTGATCGTTCCACTAACGGTTAAATCCGTTTTCACGTCGGCTGGCACAATGACTGGCTTAATAAAACGTGCCGAAAACTCAAGCACATGAGCGCTGCCACCTGCCCAGTCGGTCACGTACTTGCCGGCTAGCGCCATTGTGAGCATGCCGTGCGCAATCACATTTGGCAGCCCAACTGAAAGGGCAAACTCTTCATTTTGATGAATGGGATTCTGATCGCCACTTGCATCGGCATAAGCCTTTAACAAAGTTCGATCTAAATAAAAGATTTTTTCTGGTAACACTGTGCCGATTTGAATCATCCGCGCACCACCAAAGTCGACCATGCAGATACGACTAGCTCTGCGCCGTTATGTAAATCTGAGCGAACTGAAATAATTTCATTTCCCGCAGCAACGCGCAGCGATTCGATTGTCGCCGAGCAAGTAAAAACATCGCCGGCAATTACTGGGCGAAAGATTTCAAATTTTTGGTCACCATGAACTAATCGTGACCAATTGACACCAATTTCTGGTTGAGTCAGAATCGATTCATATTGAGATAAAGAGATGCGAATTGAAAAAGTTGGCGGTGCAACTGTTGTATTAGTTTCGCCAATAACAGATGCAAAGGCATCTATGTCAGATTGTGTGACCGTAACTTGATCCACACCCTTGAAGGTGCGCCCGACCGAATCGGGATTGATCATTAGCGAGTTTCGCGGTGAAGTGTTGAAGACTTGCAACGTGGACAGAACTTCTTAAGTTCCATACGGTCTGGATCGTTGCGACGGTTCTTCTTAGTAATGTAATTACGTTCTTTGCAATCAACGCATGCCATGGTGATCTTTGGACGTACGTCCGCGCTCTTGCTTGCCATGGTCTTACTCCTTCATTGATTAACGAGGTGCTCAGGTTACCCGAGCCTTCTCGATGCGCGAAATTCACGCGGGTGGAACTAGTAGCGGAGGCGGGATTTGAACCCACGACACAGCGATTATGAGCCGCTTGCTCTACCAAGCTGAGCTACCCCGCCAAGGGTTGTGCTGGTAAAAATCGTTCCTCATTTAGTGAAGAACTCTCTTCGAGCCCCCCACCGGAATCGGACCGGTGACCTTTTCCTTACCATGGAAACGCTCTACCAACTGAGCTAGGGGGGCAAGGCCGAACGCTGAGCGTACAGGCAATTAACTACTTTGGAAAAACCACGCAATTATTGCGCTGGATTGAGAGTGATTTTGCCAGTGGTTTCGCGTGCCCGCATCGCTTGATGCGCCTTTGTTGCTTGGCTTAATCCATAAGTTGCACCGATGACTGGTTTTAACTTTCCATTTTTAACCAGTGCAAATAACTCTTCAATAACATCATTCATTAACTCTTTTGAGCCAAAGCAATGTGCCAACCAAAAACCGGTAATAGTTTTTGAGCCACCCATTAGTGATGCCGGCTGAATCATTGTTGGCGCAACACGTGAAGCCATGCCATAAGTTATAAGTCGGCCAAATGGCGCCAAAATATTTAAGCTCTCATCAAAAGTTTTACCGCCAACCATTTCCAGAATTAAGTTCACTGGCTTACCGCCATTTGCCGCTTTGATAGCATCCCCTAGATTTTCAAGATCAGCTTCAACAACTGCATCGGCTCCGAGCGAAGTTGCTAAAGCTCGTTTACTTTCTGAGGATGTCACTGCAATTACTTTGGCGCCCCACATTTTTGCTAATTGAATTGCAATAGTTCCAACGCCACCGGCTGCGGCATGAACAACAACGGTTTCACCTGGCTTAACATGCCCAACAGTTTTTAAAATATGCCAAGCCGTTGAGCCTTGAACCATCATGCATAATGCTTGCTCATCTGAAACTCCATCAGGGATTGGAATCATGGCCGCGGTATGGGCAACGGCAAGTTGTGCGTATCCCCCACCATCAACTGGAGCTAAAACTCGAATACCTTTGCTATTTGTTCCAACTACTTCAATTCCCGGTACTAATGGAAGTTTTTGTGGAGATAAATAAGAGTTTTCTGTTTGGTGTGTGTCGGCATAGTTGATCCCGATCGCTGAAACAGTAATGAGATCTTGAGCTTCTGTAGGTTTTGGATCTGCTAGCTCTACTAAGTGCATTACTTCTGGACCACCAAATTCGGTGATCTGAATTGCCTTCATATTTATCCCTTCGTAGAGCCCAGAGTTAAGCCTGAAACAAACTGCTTGCGTAGTACAAGGAAAAGAATGATGGTTGGTGCCGCAACAATGCTGGCACCTGCGGCAAGTAAATTGAAGTCTGTGATGTACTGACCTTGCAATTGGCGCAACGCTGAGGTGACTGGTCGCTTTGAATCTTCAGACATCAAGATCAGCGCCCAGAAGAAGTCATTATAAATCCAACAACTCATCAGTACGCCAAGAGCGGCCAATGGTGGACGTAATAGCGGCAACATCACATTCCAGTAATGCCGAAATACAGAAGCACCGTCAATAATTGCCGACTCTGAAATTTCCTTTGGAACCGTCTTCATATAAGAAGAAAGTACGAAAGTAGCGAAACCAACTTGGAAAGCTACATGAACGAGCACGATTCCAAGATAGTTGTTATATAACAAAGAACGATTACCAAAAAAGTCACCAATCTTGATGTACAACCAAAATACTGGAATATAAGTCAAAACAATCGGCAACATGTTGCCGGCGGTGAACAGGAGTAGAAGGCTTAAGTTGAACCTAAAGGAGTAACGAGAGACTACGAATGCAATAAGAGATCCTAAGAAAAGGGTCAAAACTACTGCGGGTACCGTTACGTATAAAGTGTTCAAGAAGTAATGCGTTAAACCCATTACGCGGAATGCGTGGAAGTAATTATCTAGGTTTAAATGGCGGGGCCAAGAAAATACTCCATAAGAAATAATGTCGTTATACGGACGAAGTGAAGTCCAAACCGTCCATAGGATTGGAAAAATCCACACAAAGGCAAAGAATCCAATAAAAGCTGAAATAAAAGCGTCTTTGACTTTTTGCTTATTCTTATATTCTTTATTTTGAACCATTGTTGAACTCACTTCAGGTCCTCCTTAAACACGTTACGGAGGTACAAAAGAATTGGGCCAATACAAAGAACTAACAAGATGACGGCGTACGCTGCACCCTTCATTGAAATGCCTTGGCCCGCAAAGTTCTGGAAAACCAAGATATTGAGCAAAGGCCAAGCGGTACTTGTGCCATAAATGATGTACACCAAGTCAAAGGCACGCAGGGATTCAATAATGGTGATAACCACGATGATGATGTTTACAGGGCGCATTGTTGGCAAAATAATTTTTCTAAATGTCTGCCACTCAGTTGCACCATCTATTGCCGAAGCTTCGCGCAGTGAGGAATCGATGGACTTTAGTCCAGCTAAATACAACAGCATGATGTAACCAATATGGCGCCAAGAAGCTACGCCCATGATCACATAGGTATTAATGCTGTAATTACCCCAAATCGAAACAGCGTTTCCAATATCGCGGCCCATGACTCCTTGTACGAATCCACCTGGCTGCAACATGAAGTTCCAGATAATTCCAATGATTGCCAAAGATAAAACAACTGGGATGTAAAAAATCGTCTCATAAATCTTGTGGCCTTTAATTTTACGATCAATTTGGTAGGCCAACAAAATTCCGAGGGGGGTTGCAAGAAAAGTAAACCAAAGTAACCAAATTATGTTGTTCTTTAATGCTTCATAAAAAACAGGTGTTCCAAAAAATATATTTTTATAATTTGCTAGACCGGCCCATTTGATGTCACTGACATTAATGCCATTCCAATAAGTGAAGGACAAAATGATTGTTATAAGTGCTGGTAGCCAGAGAAAAATAATCTGCATCAAGGTAGGAATACCTATGAATGCTGCAAGCGTAAATCTGTCGTTTCTAGAAAGAGAACGGCGACTGCGAATTTTTTTATTCGCAGCCGCCGTTTTCATTTCTTAATCCTAGTCTAATTCGTTAATGAAAACGAATTAAAGTGCAGGAAGTGCATCCCATTGCTTCTGAGTGTTATCCAAAATCTTTGTAAGATCTTTTGGATTCTTCAAGAAGCTCTGGATTGCTGGACCAACAACTGGGCCAGCAAAGTCGCCGCGAGTATCGCGGTCAAGGAAGAAGCCGATGTTCTTAGCTGCGCCAAGAACTGCAAGCTTCTGCTTGTTAAATGCATCGTATGAAGATGTATCAAAGTCGCTGCTGATGTAGATGTTTGTATCTCCAGCGGCAACTGCGGCATCAATACCTTCCTTTGTTCCCAAGAATCCAGCAAGGTCTTTTCCGCCTTCGACGTTCTTACCATTTGCGGCAACTGAAATACCGTCAAGTGGTGCATCGATTGAGTCAACACCGTACGCAGGATTGATTTCTGGGAATGGAACGATCCATAGATCGTCATAATCTGCTTGTGACTTAGCCTTAAAGTCGTTAGCAAACCATGAACCCATCATCATGGCGCCGCACTTCTTCTGTAGTAGAAGATCGCGCATGCCATCCCATGAAATATCTAGAACGTTCTTGTTCATGTAAGGAATCAATTGACCCATGTGTGTAAATACATCTACAACCTTGGCATCAGTCCACTTCTCTTTGCCGTTAAGCAAGTCAATGTGGAATTGATATCCATTAAGACGCATGTTGAGAATGTCGAATGTTCCCATTGCTTCCCAGCCGCCCTTGTCGCCTAATGCATAACCGACAAGACCCTTCTTCTGAGTTGCTTCGCACAACTTGATCAAGTCATCCCATGTTGCAATGCTCTCTGGGTTTAAACCCAACTCTTGCATTGTTGACTTGCGATAGTGCAAGCCCCATGGGTAATAAGTTGTAGGAATAATGTATTGCTTGCCATCCTTAGGATTTGTTGCACCTTGAATAGCTGCTGGAGAAAGTGACTTTCCAAGCGCTTTAATCTGATCTGACACATCTGCTAGAAGACCTGCATCAGCACGTGCATTGGTGCGCCATCCGGCCATCCAACCAAATGCATCATCTGGAGTTCCCTGCATAATTTGTACGAAGTTATTCTGGAAGTCATCTGAGTTAACTGCCTGTGAAATAACTTTGTTGCCAGTCTTCTTTGTGTACGCAGCGTTCGCTGCAATTGCAATTTTTGCACCAGCATCACTTAGATTTCCACGAATTGTGAAGTGAACATCTCCAGTGACTTTCTTCGTACCGCAACCGGCTAGAAGTGATCCACCAGCAGCAAGTCCAACACCACCGATTGCAGCACCCTTAAGTACTGAACGACGGGAAATGCCATTGTTATTTACGTCTGACATTGTTTTCCTTTTCTCTAGAGTCGAGCCTTTCGAAAGGTCATCAGGGATTGAGGGGTCAAGGCCTGGTAACGCGCTCAAATCTACGCACGGGTACGCTCAGGGCATAGAGAGTTCAGATAACGAATTGGTTACGTTTACGCGTGAATTCGCGCTTGTAGGCTACTTTTTGCCGCCAAAGAGCTTTGTGAAGAAACCAGGCTCAATTGGGTCATTTTCATGGCCTGGGCAGCGATCTTTTGCTGAGACACCAGCAAGTGCCTGCTCTACATGCTGGCCGCAGCCCGACCACGTTGCCTTGCCACATTTATTACACGTTACTCGTGAACACATAATTAAATACTACAGCCCAGTCACTTTAACTGCAGCCAGAGCGACACCGGCAACTATTACCCATGCAATCAAACCCATAGCCATAGGTTTTGGACCGATTGCGCGAATTGCCTTCCATCGCACGCCTGAACCCAGTGCAACAAGTCCTGCACCTAACATTAACTTGCTCGTGAAAATAATATCGGCGAGTAAACGTGGATTTAATGTTACTAAATTGTGTAAAATTGCGACCGCGATGAAACCTAGAACAAAATAAGGAATCAGTGGAATTTTTGCTGATGTAGTTTCAGTCTTACCTTGCGATGTTAACCACCTGCGGTGACGAATAGATAAAATCAAAACAATTGGTGCCAGCAAACACACTCGTGCAAGTTTTACAACGATTGCATATTTATCTGCACCGTCTCCCCACACAGAAGCAGTGGCAACTACTTGACCCACGTCATGTACCGCAGCACCTGCCCATGAGCCAAACTCTCGAGTATTGAGATGCAAAGCATGTCCGATTAATGGAAGCAAGAAAATCGAAAGCGTTCCACACAACGAAATTAAACCAATTGCATATGAAGTTTCTTCTTCGGTTGCACGAGTTTGGGGACGGATGGCGGCAACTGCCGTTGCTCCGCACACACCAAAACCAACACCGATCAGCAAACCTAAGTCACCTGACATTTTAAATAATTTTGAAAGCCCAAGAATTCCAAAGATGGTAAAACTGACAACGATCACAACAGTTATTACGCCTTTAATACCAATTTCACGCAATGAAGCAACACTGACTTGAGCACCGAGTAAAGCAACACCGATGCGCATAATTGTTTTGCTCGAAAGCTTGGTCGCTGGAGCCGCGAATGCGGGCCACTGAATAAAGTTTGCGACCAGAAAACCAAAGGCAACGCATAGGGCAAGTGGGCTAATAGCTGATTGTTGATGATTTATTTCAAATGCCACGGCAACTAAAACTGAAATGAGTGCGAAGCCTGGCAGGTATGTTTTAACCATTTAAAAGCCCAACTGTGCAAAAACTTGATCAGTAATTGTTATTTCATCATTTAAGTTCAAAGCTCCTGGGTTCACTCGATTCGAACCAGGCAAACGACCACCAGCAGCTTTGACTTCGTTAGCAAAATCGGCAGTTCGAGAATGACTTCCATCTACTGAAAGCTTTGATGCATCAATTGCAATAATGAAATGTGAGATTTGTTGTGGCAGTGCATTTTGATCGGCCGCAAACATATCTGGAATGTTCTTAGCAAGCGTTGGTCCGATTAGCATTCCAGTAAGGGATTCAACTAAAACCGCAACGGCATAACCTTTTACTCCGCCAAGAGGCGCGAGCATTCCAGCTAATGCTTCTTTGGCATCAGTAGTTGGCGCACCGTCTTTAGTAAATGCCCAACCTGGTTCTAACTCGGCACCTGCTTGTGCTTTTGCTTGAATTTTTCCACGCGCTACTGCACTGGTTGCTAAGTCAACAACTGTCGGCGGGTTAGTTGGAATACCCGCAGCAATTGGTGATGTTGATAATAAACTTTTGTTTCCACCCCAAGGTGGCATCACCGCTGGGCCGGTACTAAAAGCAATACCTACTAAACCTTCATTAATCATTGGCCAGACATAAATTCCTAAAGCACCACAGTGATTAGAACGACCAACACCAACTGCCGCGATTCCATTTACGAGTGCGCGTTTTGTAGCAAGTTCGGCGGCGTTTTGTAACTGCCAATGGCCAAGACCATCATCGCCATCAAAGACAACAAGGCTTGGTAAATCTGTAACGGTTTTTAACTCTGCTTTTGGATTAATACCACCGGCTTGTAAACGGGAAAGATAAAAAGGAAGGCGCATTAAACCGTGACTTCCAATTCCCCAGCGATCACTTGCAACAATGCAACGTGCTGTCGTTGCTGCTTCTTTCGAAGGTACGCCAGCGGCTTCTAAAAGTTTTTGAGCTCGCTCTATAGCAACGCCAACCGTAAGTTGCGGCATTAGTTACTACTTTCTTTCAAAGCGCCTACGGCATGGGTTGCTGGTTTGGATTGAAGAACGAGGGCGATATTTGAGCTCAGAATCTCGTTAATGCGCAGCTGGCTTTGGCTGGTGATACCTGCAACGTGAGGGGTAAGAATCAGATTTGAAATATTTTCCATATCCCCCACAACTGGTGGTTCTTGAGCGCGAACATCTAGTGCAGCCCCAGCAATTTTCTTGGCTTTAAGGGCAGTCATAAGGTCGACTTCATTTATTACTTCCCCACGGCCAACATTTACGATGATTGCTTCTGGCTTCATTAATGCCAAAGTTTGCGCGTTAATTACGCCATTTGTTTCAGGGGTTGAAGGCATGTGAATACTTACAACATCGCTGCGCTTTAAAACATCCTCAAAAGTAGTTAATTCAACTCCGCTTACATTCTTTGCATACGGATCGAAACCTAAAATTGTGCAACCAAAACCTTGTAAAAGTTTTGCTGTAGCAAGACCAGTTGCCCCACATCCAAGTAGTCCCCAAGTTAGCCCTGAAAGTTCACGGCCGGGGGTACGAATCCAACCGCCGGCACGCGTAGCTTCATCATGGGTTGGAATATTGCGTAGTAAAGCCAGCGCTAAACCCAGCGTTAATTCGCCAACGCTAACAGCGTTAGCTC
>Ga0194055_10000583_pt1 | contig 29519 bp, 33 predicted proteins | sample SepL449m_MetaG_FD_155482 | JGI IMG/M metagenome (GOLD analysis project Ga0194055, IMG submission 155482) | Anoxic zone freshwater microbial communities from boreal shield lake in IISD Experimental Lakes Area, Ontario, Canada - Sep2016-L442-9m | ecosystem: Environmental > Aquatic > Freshwater >... | reverse complement strand
CTAATATATATATATATAATAAATGAACACACTGATATATATATTAATTATTGTTAGTTTTTTAGCAGGAATATATTTTTGCATTGCGACGCAGTCACCTAAATTTATGGAAGGTTTAACTAATATTAGCCAACCAAGATGTCCGGACATTCTTGTTCAAAATGGTAAAAATTACTTTTTATATAATTCTAAAGTCGCAAAGGTTCCTGGGGTAAATCCAGTTGAATTTGAAAATTTAGAAGATTATGTGGAATTTGTTGATTGGCAACGCAGTCAAGGAATTAGATGTCCTGTTTTATATTTACAAAATACTTATGATACGCAGGGCAATTCAGTATATAAAGTTCGTCCCGGACCAACAGACCTGCAGGGTGGATTACCTCCGACTATACCAACTTTACCAAACCCCACAAAATTGATTGACGCAACTCAAAGTGATATGCCTTATAATGTAAATTCTGTTCCAGCGCATGACCAAACATCTTTTTATCAAGGAACAACAACACCACTTGACCAGATGAATATTGAACAAGAAAACTTATTATATAGTCCTGATCCAATGGATCCTAATTGGGGTGGTGACAAATATACACAATCATTAGTAGATAGCGGTTATTATGCAGGTAATGAAGTAAGCATAGCAATTAATTAAAAATAAAAATTGATTTTTATAATCTAAAAGTGCAACTGTTAAAGAACTTTCGGTATGGAATCAGAATCCTTCACTAACGTTACGGATTCAAGTCGCTCACCTTCGCTATCGCTCCGGCTCGCTCCATATGAACATGACAAATGTGAAATGGAAGAAATAACAGAAAAACTATCAATACAATGTGAGAATTGTATTGATAAAATAAAAGACCAACGAACTGGTTGGATACACAATTGTAAATGTCATGATAAATATGTTAAAAAAATGCGTTGCAAGACATGCGCCAGGATAAAAACAAGAATAAATTCACTGCAATACACACTTGATGAAACATTATATTTTATAGCATATGACGCCAAAAATTTTATTGATTGTGAAGACAATATTAACAAACTTCATGAACTGTCAAAGGAGTTGCGACAATGCAACCGTATTCTCTGCGAAAAAAGATAAATTATGATGAATCAACATACTTTAATACATTATTCAAGGATGCTTTTGCAGAATTTAGTTCATTTAATGTTTTAATATTTTCAAGATTTGCCGCAGCATCTTCTGCAGTTGGATCAATATTCAATGTTGTTTTTAACATTAATGCATTAATATAATCATCCATGGATAAAATAATGTTTCCGTAATCTTTTACATAATCTTTGTTATTCAAAAGCAATATATCGTTATGCAATTGAGTAACTTGATTTTTTAACGTTACCGCATAATTCGCAGCAGATGCACCTATACCATTTGTGGTTGCAGAGCTACCTGGGTTTGTCAAACCTTCCATAACATTCATATGTAATCTCATTGATTTTACTGCTAAAAATACTAAAAATCCAATGATAACAACAATTCCAACTATTTTTATTAAATCTTCTGTCATGTATTATATTATACTCTAAGAAAAACAATAATTATTTTTTCTTCATTTTTTCAAATACTTAATAATATTTGCTATTACGGTTTTATTTATTCGTCTAGACTGCCCCTTTGCATTAAGATAACTTATATCTTTTAAACACAACTCATTCTCATTTATTTTTGCTATTAAATTATGAACCGTGTGAAACTCTTTCATTACTGCAATTGCACTAGTAGCGCTAATTCCTGGAATTTGACACAACATAATTTCACCTATGTTATCGGGTGTGATATTTTCCTTCTTTACCTTTTTAATAACATTGCAATATGCAGGAGGTTCATCGGTTTCCTCTGCTGCGGTTTCTTGATCGGTTGATTTTTCATTAGAACTAGAAGTAGAATTAGAAGTAGAACTAGAAGTAGAATTAGAATAAAATGCGTGTTTATCGGAAGACTTGTTCAATTTGTATGCCATGTTACAAATGAGAAGAGCAGATTCTTCTGTATGCATGCTTCTCAAAACAGAAAACCCCTTGTAGTAATTGAGAGAAAACATTGCAGAATATAGGGTAGTCTTATCAATGCGATCCTTAAACGAGTTAAATGAACTCATTTTACTTAAGTCCCCTTCAATTAAATACACAATATTGTGATTGTGATGCGGTAACCCGTTTAATCTATAACTTTGCTCTTCATATCTACCATCTTTGATACTAGAAGCCAAATCTCCTAAACTTTTTCTCTCAATAATCAACTTTTCACTATTATTTTCGCATAAAATAACATCTCCTAGAGGTAATGTATCAATAACAATCTCTAATCCTTTATACATTGGTCCCGTTTCTATAAAATGTTTGCATAAACGAATCAATTCGTGTTCGCGATTATCAATCTTAATGATCATTTAATAAGTAAGTCAAATAGTTATTAAATGATTTTAGAACAATATTGTTTTTTCCTTTTAGTTCTTTTGTGTATTGCGTTTAACCCATTATACCACGTCTAGCATAGGTTTGGTATCTTGATCCTTGCACGGGGTTTCTAGTTGTATTACGGAGTGAAAATAAAAGATTGGGTTGCCTTTGGGGTGCTCTGAAAAACACATGAGAGCCCATGTTACCTTGAGGCCATCCAACGCTTCCGCCAAAAATTCCTGCTTTTTTGGGGCCGCCAACAGAAGTAAATCCGAGCGATTCTTGATTTCTTGCGGATCTAGACCCAGACATATAACTCATTCCTGTCATTTATATATACTCTAAATATTATTTTTATTTTTTATTTTTTGAAAGAGAGAATAAATAATTATGCTAAAAGGTTTAAATGCATCTCACTGATTATATATAGAAATGGACGATTCAACACAGGAAAAAAACATTCTTCATGATGATGATATTGTAAATGGAGAAGATGGGTTAATATTTAACCCATATAATCCCCTAAATGTGGAGATTACATTGAATGATGTTCAATCTATTCTCACTAAATATGGTATTCCGGGAATGGTTAATAACATAGAATTGTATAAAAGAGCGTTTGTTCATCGTTCATATACAAAACGGTCGCACCTTGAAAACGCCACACAGAATATTACCATTGTAGAACGCCCATTAGATTGCATGACATTGAAGACAAAATCCAATGAACGATTAGAATTTTTAGGCGATGGTGTTCTAGAGTTGATTACAAAATATTATTTATACAGAAGATTTCCTAAAGAAAATGAAGGATTTATGACAGAAAAGAAAATTGCTATTGTTAAAAATGAAGCCATTGGGAAAATTGCAATGGAAATGCATTTGAATAAATGGTTAATATTGTCAAAACATGCAGAAGAAAAAAAAATAAGAACGAATCTAAAAAAGCTAGGTTGTCTTTTTGAATCCTTTTTAGGAGCGTTATTTTTGGACTTTAACAAAATTAGTGTAAAAGATGAAGAAGGGTGGTTCCAAGATATATTTGTAACTGGTCCTGGTTTTCAGATAGCACAGAAATTTATAGAAAATATTTTTGAAAAGCACATAGATTGGATTGCGCTCATTCAAAATGATGATAATTACAAAAATATACTTCAGGTAAAAATTCAGAAAGAATTCAAAGTAACACCGCATTATTTAGAAATTGAACATGATTTGGAGAATGGGTATAAAATGGGTGTTTATCTTTGCGTTGGACAGCCAATTTATTCCGTTAGCACACATAATGCCACACACATTGATCATATTAAAACATTTAAAGAAATTCAAGAATGGATTATTAAATATGGAAAGGTGCTAATTTTTTTAGGCGAGGGACAACATAAAATAAAAAGAAAGGCAGAACAAATTGCGTGTAATGAAGCTTTACAAAAAATTAACAGTTATTCTATTTAAAGTTTTATATATTTAGTTTATATAGGCAATGAATCCTTTAGAAACATTAAAAGAAAAATTAAGAATAAAACCTATTGTGGAAGAGCGTGAAAAAATTGCAATTGTTGTCCCTGTTCCAACGGCTCCAGAAAAGGTTGAATTAAGTAAGGTTACAATGATTGATGAGCGCGGGAAAGATACTGGATTTAACAGAGCAGATTTATTTACTAAAATGAGAGACAGTAAATTAAACAAAACTGTTCTTAAACCAACAGTAAAATTGGCCGCCAGGGCAGAAGAAGAGGAAGAAACAACTAAGAAAAAGGCCAAGAAAATAACAAAAAAAATATTGTTTGTATTGCAAGAAGAAGGGGTTTCCATTGTTGAAGGTAAAAAAGAAGAAGGCAAAACAGAAGGCAAAGAAGAAGGTAAAAAAGAAGGCAAAGAAGAGGAACCGGCAGTTGAAGAAACTAGCGTCAAAAAACGCCGCACAAAACGCCCCGTTAAAGGTGTTGTTATTATTCCACCAGAAGAATGGGTTGATATTGACAGCATTGAAACAATTTCACGTTTGCCTCCTAAAAAACCTCACGTAAATATCAAGGTTTCTAGTTATTTTATGAACAATAGAGAGAAATTTATTAACTTTATTAATTCTCTCTTTGGCACATATCGCGAAGAAGTTATGGATGATTCGGCGCAAATTTCATGCGACAATATTGGGCAAAGTTCTTCTGGTGAAGTTTCTCTTTTAACGCATCAAAAATTGGTGCGCGATTATTTAAATTTATATACGCCTTATCGTGGGCTATTGCTCTTCCATGGATTGGGCTCGGGCAAGTCTAACAGTTCAATTGCAATTGCAGAAGGATTTAAGAGCAACAAAAAAGTTATTGTGATGACACCAGCATCATTGCGAAGAAACTATATAGAAGAAATAAAAAAATTTGGCGAACCCATTTATAAAAAGAACCAATTTTGGCAATGGGTTTCAACGAGAGAGCATCCAGAAGCAGTAGATACGTTATCCAGCGTTTTAAATTTATCCATTGAATATATCAACAAAAAAAAAGGTGCATGGCTAGTAAATACAACACAACCAAGCAATTATGATACATTAGAATCTGCTGAGATTAAAAGCCTTGATGATCAAATTGACGAAATGATTCAATACAAGTATAAATTTATTAATTACAACGGCTTGCGTAGAGATAAATTGAAGGATATGACAAATAATTTTGAAACAAATATTTTTGATGACGCGGTAGTAATTATTGACGAAGCTCATAATTTTATTAGTAGAATCGTAAATAAGATTGCAAAAGAAAAAGAAGCTGCTGTAGATAAAACTGGTAAAAAAGAACGTGTTCCATTTGCATTGGCTCTTATTTTATATGATTTACTGTTAAGCGCAAAAAATGCTCGTGTTGTTTTATTAACTGGAACACCTATTATTAATTATCCTAATGAAATTGGAATACTTTTCAATATTTTACGCGGTTACATCAAGACATGGGAGCTTCCTCTTGACATCCAAACTGGGCAAGCTGTTAGTAAAGAGAAGTTGCAGGAAATATTTACGAGAGAAAAAGTATTGGACTATTTTGATTACTCAAAAGATAAAGTTTTAACCATTACAAGAAATCCGCTCGGGTTTGAAAATAAATATAAAGAAGAAACTGGTTATCACGGAGTTACAAACAAAAAGAAGGAATATAAAGATGAAAAGGGTGCTTTGCACGTAGAAGACAGAGGAACAATAAGTGACGCCGATTTTGAACGCAGAATTATCAGTATTTTGGATAATAACAAGATTGCTGTAAATACACACGGAATTAGAATTACTTATCAAAAGGCGCTACCTGACAAATTTGACGATTTTGTTGAAATGTTTATTAAAGCAGACACGGGAGATACAAAAAATATGGAATTATTCAAACGACGTATTATTGGTTTAACATCTTATTTCAGAAGTGCGCAAGAATCTTTAATGCCTAGATATGAGAAATTAACAGATTTTCATGTTATTAAAATACCTATGAGTGATTATCAATTTACTACATATGAAGCTGCACGCGCTCAAGAAAGAAAGCAAGAGAAAAGTTCAAAACAAAAGAAAGGTGTAATGGATGAGAATGGGATCTATAAAGATCCATCTTCAACCTATCGTATTTTTTCGCGTTTATATTGCAATTTCGTAATGCCAAAACCACCAGGCCGACCTCTTCCAAAAGAAGAGCACGAAGAAACTTCGCAAATAGAAACCATATATGAAGATGCGCTAAAAGAAACATCTAAAAAAGGCACAAATGATTTGGAAGGCGACGCCTGGGATGGCGAAATTGAAGGCGATGAAGCTATAGAAAAATTAGCCGATGCCACTTATGAAAAACGTATTGAACGCGCGATTGATTATTTGAAAGAACACGAATCAGAATTATTATCTCCTGAAGGGTTGCAAACATACAGTCCCAAGTATTTGCACATGTTGGAAAACATTCAAGATTCTGAGCATCTTGGTTTGCATTTAGTGTATAGTCAGTTTAGAACTTTAGAAGGCATTGGAATATTTAAGATGGTGTTAGAGGCGAATGGATTTGCGCAATTTAAAATCAAAAAAGATGCAGCTGGGGTTTGGAATTTGGCTATTAGCGAAGAAGATAGAGGCAAACCAACTTTTGCATTATATACCGGAACCGAATCTTCTGAAGAAAAGGAGATGATTCGTAATATTTACAACAGTGATTGGGATGTAAAATCACCTATTACTGCGGAGCTAAAACAAATTGCGCATAATAATCACATGGGAGAAATTATCAAAGTTTTAATGATTACTGCATCAGGTTCAGAAGGTATTAATTTGCGCAGCACGCGATATGTTCATATTATGGAGCCTTATTGGCATCCTGCTCGTATTGAACAAGTCATTGGAAGAGCGCGACGAATTTGCAGCCACAAATCATTACCTGAAGCATTGCAAACAGTAGAAGTATTTTTATATTTGATGAGTTTTTCTAAAGAACAAATAAAAAGTGATGCATCAATTGAATTAAAGCGAAAGGATTTGAGTAAAAAGAAATACAAAATTATTAAGGAAGGAAAGGAAGGAAAGGAAGGAAAGGAAAAGGATAATGAAGAATATATTCCATTAACTAGTGATGAAGCATTGTATGAAATATCCACCATCAAAGAAGAAGTCAGCACCAAATTAATTACCGCTATAAAAGAGGCGTCCATTGATTGCGCTGTTTATTCAAAACGCGGCACAAAAGAGCAGCTAAATTGCATTCAATTTGGCGAGCCATCAGCAACATCATTTTCATATGTTCCTAGTTATAAAAAGGAAGAACCAGACACTGCAGCAAAAATGAATAAAAAAATTATTGAGTGGCGCGGAAAGCCATACGAATTCCGTGGCAAAAAATACATTTATCGTAAATTGGACAAAATTCATGGAAATTTATATGATTTGGATAGTTATTATAGAGCATTAGAAAATCCTCAAATAGACCCGGTATTAATTGCTACTACCGAGCAAACACCGGAGGGAGTTGTTATTAGAAAGATTTAATTTTTGTTGTTTATTTTTTGTTGTTTATTTTTTGCATTTTTATATTTATTAATTATTAATTATTAATTATACATAAAAATAAATTTAAATTTAAATATTTTTATACAATATATTATAAAGATGTTTGGATATATACTATTCTTTACTGGAATTATTGGGGTTGTTTCAAGAATGACCGAATATATTCCCATATTAGACTTTGAAAAACATATTGTTACTCGCACAGCAATTAACGACCTACCAAAATCCTTTTCTTGGAGCAATGCAGATGGAATTAATTATTTAACCAAAAATTTAAACCAACATATTCCCGTTTATTGTGGGAGTTGTTGGGCGCATGGAAGTGTTAGCGCTTTAGCTGATAGAATAAAAATAATGCGCAAAGCCGCATATCCAGATATAAATTTAAGCATCCAATTTATACTAAACTGTCAAATGGGTGGAAGCTGTAATGGCGGAGATCATCTTGCAGCATACAAGGCGATTCACGATTATGGGTCAATCCCATACGAAGATTGTATGGTTTATCAAGCATGTAGCAGTGACTCTTCGGAAGCAGGATGTCAAAATAAACAAAATTTTGATTGTAGTCCAGTTAATATTTGCAGAACGTGCGACACTTTTAGTAATAAAGGAGGGCAGTGCAGTCCAATTAAATATTATCCCAACGCGACTATTTCAAGTTTTGGAGCCGTTCGCGATTCAATAAATATGATGGACGAGATTTATAAAAATGGTCCCATTGCGTGCGGCATTAATGCAGAGGTTATTGTTGATTACAAAAACGGTATTTTAGATGTTCCTAATAAACCCAAATTTGTAAATCATATTATTTCTGTTGTTGGATGGGGTTATGATGAAAGCACTGGAAAACAATATTGGAATATTCGTAATTCGTGGGGAAGTTATTGGGGAGAATTGGGATTTATGCGTTTGGTTTTGGGGGGAAATCAACTTGGAATTGAGAAAAATTGCGCCTTTGCAATTCCTGGTAGTTGGACAATTGATAATGTTCATTGTTTTGAAGATGGCAGCAATTGCCAATAACTTTTTAATTTATCTATTATATATTGTTTATTGTGTATTTCTATTTATAATTTCTAGAATTTGATTCATTTTTTCATCCAAGTTATTAATCCTGTCATTCATATTTTTTATTTCTGTTTTTACATCATATGAATTTTCTTCCTCTTTGACATATTTTAATTTTGAAAAAATATTATCATTCCCTTTTTGAAGTGCAATTTCTTGTATATCTAATCTAATGCCATTTAATTCGTTTGATTCATATTCTGAATTTGTGCCCCACGATATTTGTTTTTTATCAACTTTTGAAACAGGCTGAGCCAATGCGTCATATTTTACTTGAGTATTTTCTAAAACTTGGCCTATTTGTATTAATTTTGGCGGTTCTTGATGCGCATATTGATATTGTATTTGTTTTTGATCCATTTGAATTTTATGGTTCTCATGTTGTTGCACTTTTTCAATCTTTGTAGATGTTTCTTTCGGTTTCAACCATTTTTCAACGTCTTCTTTATTTGCGCCCTTATAAATTTCTTCCATATCAAAATTTCTTTGAGCCAATGTTCTAGCAATTAATTCGCTCATAGACCCTCCAATTGGTTCATCAAATTTACCATCATTGAAAATGGGAGCTTCTGGAACAGGTATTGTCATTGCACTATTAAAGTCGTTTTGTTTTTCAGCCAATGATTTTTCAAATGCATTCATGCGCTCGCTATGTAAATCCTCAATTGTAAAATGTCCTTTACCATCGGGAGCGCTATTTAGGATATTTATTTTTTGTGGTTGTTGAGGCTGCTGTTGAGATTGAGGGGGTTGCTGTTGTGGGTGCTGTTTTAAACTACTAAAACTTGTCATTATTTGCGTAATAAAATTTTTATTCATTTGAACCAAATTTTGATTGATTGATTTCTCTCTTTCAAAGAAAATCCTAGCTTGATTTATATAAAAACCCCTAGCATGTGCAACGTGTTCTTTTGTTCTAAATTTATCCTTAATATCATCCAAAATTATTTCCCATAGCAATTCAATATTTTCGGTTGTAATGAAATCTATATTTACTGGTGTTGTCATTTTTTGTATATAATTAATTTAATAAATATTATTTATATACTTTTTGTCGTTTTATTACAGTTCGTTATTAAAATAAACTTTTCTGAATTGCTCCATATATTTATCATTCATAATGTGAGTTTTAAAGTAACTGCTATCATGTCTATCTTCTAGCATATGCGCAATAAAATACAATGAATAAATTCCACATTCAGTGTCCCCATACTGATGTTCAACAGGTGCATTTTGGTCAAACTTAAAATGAATTGGAACCTTTAATTGATTCCCTTGTTTTATCACCCTATTTACCAATTTCATCACCTGTTTTGGTGCTTTATCGCCCGCACTATCAAAGAAAAATATCTCTCCCTTTTTAATATTTATAAACATTGAAACCCAATGAGAGCCGCCTTTATAATGAGGGTCCAAGTTAAAAATAATGCCGATTTTAAACCGCTTATTTTTTATTTCGTCTTCTACATTAAAATGACACAACTCCTCCCAAACACATTCACCGTATAATTTATGCGTATCAAAATCAATTGGAGACGGACCAATAAAATCAAAACAACGATATTTATCTTCATATTGTTTCATTACTTCTAAAATATCAGTGCTTGACAACCACTCATTGGGGTTTTTGCTCCACTCTTTTGGAGAAACGGGAGCAAATGATGTTTCCAGCTCTTTATCTAGTTTTCCATCAACAAATTTTTGCTTTAACCAACAAGATTCTTTATTACAAACACTGCTTAATTTACCATTTAATTGAGTCCAAATTTCCTTTGCATCATCTGTATTAATTTGCGAATCGGGACGACGAGCATTCCATAAATCCTTTAACTTATACAATGCATCATCCTCTAAACATGTGTATTTTTTTCCAGCAGTTTTAGGACTACAACGCAATTTAATAGTATTAAATTTTTTCATCATCTTTTCTCTAAATATATGATTTCTTCTTGTTGTATGACGCGGCTTTTTCTTTAGACCCCTATTTTTTATCGTTTTTTTCATGGGTGTCATTTTTTTCTGAGATTTCCTCATATTTATTATTGATATTATTCTTTTTACGAATACCTTTATTTTTCAAAATGGGGTCCTTTAAATTAATATCTTTTTGCATTGGCATTATTAACGGTTTTTTCGCTATTTTGGTTGATGTGCGTTTGACTAGTTTTTCAAGAGCATTGGGCTCTGTTATATTAAATGAACGCATTAATAATTTATTCACGTCGGGTTGAGAATTTTTTGCAATAGAATTATCATTTGTATTTACTGTGTCCGTAATGCCATCATAATCTTCTTGGAGTATATCTGTTTTGTCTAAAATTTTAAAATACTCTATGCATATTTTTGCATATGAATCAAATGCCGTTGAAACGTCTGGAAATATTTGTTGTGGTTTTTCATTATTTAATAATTGTTTTGTCAAGTCAAAAATACGTCTTTTATAAAATTTTTTTTCTTTTTTATTCACAATGGATGTGTTTGAATTATGTTGATTTTGTCCAATATATCTTGCATATTGGTCTTTGTTCATTAAGTATTCCAATGTTAATTCGGATATTAATTTATCTGACATTTATCCTTAAAGAAAAACGTGATGCTTCTTTAAGTTGTTATATATAGTTTTTTATTTTCTTATTTTTTATATGCAAATTTTATTAGTTGCAATTATTGTTACTAGGCGGCAAATCTCTTATCTGTTGCCTTGTGCAGTTCTGAAACAATCCTTGCCCAATGTGTTCAGGATTGGGATTAAATGGGCTAAAGTGTTCTTTCTGAAAAAGACCGGGGAATGGTTGTTGTGTATTATTATTGTTGCTGTTGTTATTTGTATTTTTGAAATTAAATTTATACAAATCACTATCGCTGCTAGGAACATAAACTGCCTGACTACATGATTGTAAAGCATAAATTTGATTCCTTAACTCGGATTCTGTGTTGATATTAGTTGCAAATCCCGACCAAGGCGACTGTGAATTTCCAGGATTAAAAACCTCGCTTGTGTTATAAATCGGTTGTTGTTTTAAAGGAGTCTTTATAGGGGCTCGTGGATCAACAATTGGCATAATAGAATATTTAGTCATAACCGGTCTCACGCTTAAATATGGTTGCAACATGTGAGATGGAATGTTTCTATCATAAATTCGCGTATTAATGGAATTAGTTATTTGAGAGGCACATTCTTTGGAACTTGGAGTTGTCATTAATATAATGAAATATAATTTATTCTAGATTTGCTACACTTTTACAAAAATTTGTGTAAAATCAATATAAAAGAAAAATAAGAATAATAATATAACAGGCGATAATGTGTGGTATATTTTCTTTATTGAATAATACATCTTTTTTTCAACAACAATTTATATATGATCAGTTTATGAAAGGGCAAAATAGGGGACCCGAATTTTCTTCATTGCAATCATTTTTAAAATGTATGCTGGGGTTTCATCGCTTAGCAATTAATGGTTTAAACGATGCATCCAATCAACCAATTATAATTGGCGACGTTGCTTTAATCTGCAATGGAGAGATTTACAATTATAAGGAACTGTATAAAATGATAGATGTTGAACCAACAACCCAGTCTGACTGCGAAATTATTATTCATTTATATAATCAATATGGTATGAAACAAACATTGCAAATGCTTGACGGGGTATTTTCTTTTATATTATGTGATTCTGGCATTTATAACAAATACTCAAAAATATATGTTGCTAGAGATCCTTATGGTGTAAGACCGTTGTATATATTAAAACCAAAAAATACTCAAAATGATGTTTCGGCCCCTATTTATGGATTTGCGTCAGAGCTTAAGGTTTTAACAAAATTTAACAATTCATTACCAAATTATACTGTTGAACATTTTAAGCCGGGAACATATTCAAAATTTATTATGCCATTTACGGTTTCTCCTTGCTGGAATATTAAAAAAGAAAATGTTATATATCATGCACATGGGTTTTCAAGCATATTATCAGAGACGCAAAATGATTTGCCGAAAATTCTTCAGAATATACGATATTATTTGACCGAATCCGTTAAAAAACGCGTTCTAATCACCGAACGACCAATCGCGTGTTTATTATCAGGTGGTTTGGACAGCAGTTTGGTTACTGCTCTTGTAAATGAATGTCACAAACAAAACTCTGATAAGCCGTTGGAAACGTTTAGCATTGGATTAGACGGGTCAGAAGATTTAAAATATGCGCGTATTGTTGCAGATTATTTGGGGACAAATCACTCTGAAGTTGTATTGACAGAACAAGATTTTATTGACGCAATCCCAGCAGTAATATATGCGGTTGAAAGTTATGATACTACCACGATTAGAGCAAGCATCGGCAATTATTTATTAGGAAAATATATTGCAGAAAATAGTGATGCAAAAGTGATTTTTAATGGAGATGGTTCAGATGAATTATGTGGCGGCTATTTATATATGCATGCCGCACCAGATGCATTAGAATTTGATAAAGAATGTCGGCGTCTTTTAAAAAATATTCATGCGTTTGATGTATTGCGGTCAGACAAATGCATATCATCCCACGGCCTAGAACCTAGAACGCCATTTTTAGATAGAACTTGGGTTCAATATTATTTAAGTATTCATCCTTTATTGCGGTATCACCCGGGAAATAAACAATGTGAGAAACATTTATTGCGCACCGCATTTAGCGAGGAAAATTATCTGGATTCCCAAGGGAGCGCATTGTTGCCAGAGTGTGTGTTATGGAGGACAAAAGAAGCATTTAGTGATGGTGTCAGCAAAACTACGAGGTCTCTTTATAAAATTATCCAAGAAAGTATTGCGTTACAATCATCTTCCCCTATTAAAAATAATGCGTTCCAACATAATACACCTGATACGGATGAAAAGTATTATTACAGAAATATATTTGAAAAACATTATCATGGGTTAGAAAATGTTGTTCCATATTTTTGGATGCCGCGATATGTAGAAGCAAAAGATGCAAGTGCAAGAACCTTGACTATTTATAACGAATGTGCGTCATTAAATATTAATAAATGATTTTATTCGCAACATAATATATAAATTCTGTCATGCTTTCTAACAAACTAATTAATTATCAAAACACCGCGTTTAATATATTTATTGGCACAAGTTATTTGTTATATATTCTGGCTGCAGTTGGATTATTTTCTAGTGCGCCACAATATTTAGAGAGATTGGATTATTATGTTAAAATTTACATTAGTTTGTTTTTACTGTGGCGTTTTAACCCGTTTAGAGATATAAATTTTACAGATTTAGATAGAAAAATTGCATTCAGTGCTGGAATATTTTTATTTACTACAACCGCAATTAATCAAATACTTATGAAGTATTTGACCAATGCTGAAAATATAGTTCAATATAATATACAAAAACAATTAAACAATAAAAATAATTAAACATTTGGAGCGAGCCGGAGCGATAGCGAAGGTGAGCTCATTATTATTCACCGGTTCTTCAAAGTTTTTGAATTGTAAATCTTGTTTTTTAATGTTTTTTTATGTCTTGGGGGTGATGGAGGAGAGTTTGAATTTTTATTGAAAAATGTTTGTAAATGCGCCATTGTTTTTTTGGTAATAATTTTATCAATTTCATACTCTTTTTTATTTTTTCCAGAATAAATAAATGTATAATTATTCATATTATTTGTCATAAATTGTATAAATTCAGCTTCTTTAGATTTATCTATAAATTCCTTTGCAATATTGCTTTGAACAAATCTGTGAATCATCATGTCAAACTGTAAATCATGAATATATGGTTTAACCTTTATATAATACACGTTATCGTAGTTCATTCCTGGATAATATGTATCATCAAGATAACAAAACTCTGTATTTTGAGAGACCTTAGTGCATTTTATTAAATCCTTCATTGTTTTATCATGACTAGAACGACACAATTCTACTCTTCTTCCATTTATTTTGAATGCAGATATAACATGATTAAATAATTTGTATTTTAATTTATTTTCAAAATAGTTTTTAATATATTGGACCCATTCTTTAGGCCCTTGATTATTTGTATAAATCATAACACCTTGGCATTGTTTTGATATTTTCTTGTACTTTAAATATTGAAATATTGTTAATATATTTGGACGTATAAATTCAGGATATAAATCAAGTATTTTATTAAATTCTTCTTGTTCTAGCCGTTTTTTATTTTCTAAAAGGGTTGAGTTCATATAGTAATTCAATGAATCCCAAAATATTCCAAATTCTACAAAATATCCAATGGTTTCATCCATATCAAATATAACTATTTTTGATTTATTAAGAGGCATCTAAGATAGTCGTATATTTTAAATACCGATAAAATAGTTATTTTTGTATAATTTTAATATTTGTTCATTTTATATCATTATTATGTTGTCTGGAAAAATTGGTGGAAAACTTGTTGTATCTATTGAAGAAAAAAAACAACAAATGATTAATAATGTGAATATAATGAAAATTCAACAAAGAAGAATTCAACAATATAAAATGAATAAAAAAACAGAATATAACAGTGTTATCCCATTAAAAATCTATCAAACATGGCATACTAAAGAATTGCCACCCTATATGAAAATAACTGTTGAAAAATTGAAAGAGAGGCATCCGCGATTTGAACACTTTTTGTTTGACGACAACGATTGCAGAGATTTTATTATTAAAAATTTTGATAATAATGTAGTGAAAGCATTTGATTCATTAATACCAGGTGCATATAAGGCCGATTTGTGGCGTTATTGTGTATTATACATAAATGGTGGAATTTATATGGATATTAAATATTCTTGCACGAATAGTTTTAGATTAATTGAATTGACCGAAAAAGAACATTGGGTGTTGGACATTGATGGAAATAATATTTATAACGCTCTTATTGCTGTTATGCCGAAAAATGAAATGTTGATGAATTGCATTAATCAAATTGTTTTAAATGTGCAAAATCGTTATTATGGTTCTAGTTGTGTAGATCCAACTGGTCCTGGTTTAGTAAGTAAATATTTTAATCAATCTGATAAAAAAATTATTGAATTAGAACATATTTGGAACAGATCAAATAACAGCAAGTTTATTCTTTATAAAAATGTGGCAGTGTTAAAAATGTATAACGGTTATTATGGCGAGCAAGATAAATACCAGAAAGTTGTTCATTATTCTAAATTATGGTCAATTAGAAAAATTTATAAATAAATTTCATCAACATTTACATTAGTTTTTCAAAACGTTCTCTTTTCCATCCATCATTTTGAGAACCCAAAAATAGATGTTGTATCATATTATTATGAAACATTTGAGATTTAAAGCAAATCATAGTAGGGTTTTTATATACAAAATATTGTTGTCTGTTATTAAAAATTTGGCAATTATTTTCTTTTAAATAATTTTCAACTCCATCTGAAAACACCGCAGGTCCTGTTAAGAAATGAATAATATGTTCTCCTTTTATCACAGGCATTTCTAAAATTCGTTCAATTGATAGTTCAATAACAGATTTTAAAATAGGAGAATTTGCCGGAGCAGCAAAACACCATTGGCATAAATGCTCGCTGTTTTCGGGTGCGCATACAAGCATTGTGTCATACATTGTAAATATATTTGGGTTGCACTGGCATATCGTGTCAGCATCTGCGTATATTCCACCGAATTTGTAAATTACACAATATCTCCATAAATCAGCTTTCATTACTTCCATTGGTAGTTTATTATATGCCTCATATATGCCTTCACCAAACAATTCAACCATGTCCGTTTTCATAAATTCATCACACATTTCATTTGTATAAAAATGGTATCCGAATTCTGGAACATATCGTCTCCACGAGTTGATCGCATTCTGCAATTGTGGTTTAGACCGAATATATTCCACTGATTTGTGCGTTTGAAATATCCTTTTAGGAATTGATATATTCATTTGAAGTGGAGCGAGCCGGAGCGGTAGCGAAGGTGAGCGACTGGAATCCGTAACGTTAGTGAAGGATTCTGATTGGTCATCAACTTCCTTTTCAGTAATCGTAATTTCCATTATATTTTAAATTAATTTAATATTTGTATATTCTAAACACAACAATGCCATATAAAATTAGCAATTCCGATTATTCCAAAATTCTCAATTACTATGCATTACCAGTTCCCAAAAATAAAACAGACCTAAAACAAAGTGCTGAAGATATATTGGCGCAAAAACTATGCTCTTGTATTAAAAAATTGGGCGGACCTAAAAATGAAGCACGTGCAATTGGCGTATGCACAAAAAGCGTGATTAATAAAAAGGGGTTAAGTCGCGGTAAATTTAAATGCACTAAAGGTAGAAAGGTAGAAATCACAAAGAAAGTAAGAAAAATGAATATTGGAAGAAAACAAGGGACTCAAAAACGCCGTTAAAATTTTTTATTTATTATCTATTATATTTATATGTCTAATCATGATAAATATGATATAATTATTATTGGTGGCGGAATTTCAGGACTTTATAGTGCATATAAAATTCTCCAAATAGCGCCAGAGACCAAGTTATTAGTGCTTGAACGTTATAAAAGGCACTGGCTTGGCGGAAGACTCGGAAACGAAATGTTTCAAGGAACTATGGTTGTTAATGGTGCAGGCGTTGGCCGCAAAGAAAAAGATCATCTGCTAATTGACTTATTAAGAGAGATGAAAATACCATACAAAGATTGCCCGGTTTCACATAATTATGCGGCAACAATTTCCACCCCATGCAATGTCAAGAAAATAATATATATATTGAAAAAAGAACTTAAAGAAAAATCCGGTAAAGCACCAGTTAAGAAAACATTTAAAGAATTTGCACTACCAATTCTCGGCGCCGACTTGTATAAAAATTTTACGGTTTGCTCTGGATATACCGACTATGAAAATGAAGATATATATGATACCCTTTATAATTACGGGTTTGACGATAATTACGGCAACTGGACTGCTCTGCATATCCCATGGAAACAATTGGTTGAAACCATTTCTAAAAAAGTGGGGTTTAAAAATATTCGCGTGTCTAGCAATGTCACAAATATTGAAGTGGTCTCCCCGTGCAATTACGTCGTTCATACAGATAAAGATGTGTCTTATTCGTGCAATAAAATTATTCTAGCAACGACTATAAGCAGTGTTTTAAATCTTGTTCCTGGCGCTTCTGAAAAAAATAGCATTTATCAACAGATTCACGGGCAAACATTTTTGCGGTTATATGGCAAATTTTCAAAATCATCTGCGCAGCTTATGAAACAATATATTCACGGCCAAACAATTGTTCCGGGACCACTCAAGAAAATTATTCCCATGGATTCTGATAAAGGAGTCTATATGATTGCATATACTGACAACAAAGATGCAAAATCATTAAAAAATCGGTTAGAAAATACGCCGGAAAATAGAGATTATTTTTGCAATTTATTAGAAGACGCACTCGGAATTCCCGGAGGAACTCTTCATCTAAATGCTATTCTGGATTTTTATTGGCCAATTGGCACACATTATTATGAACCTCTGCATGGCCCATTTAAGAATCGTAAGGATTTTATTAAGAAAGCACAAAATCCATTACCAGGAATGCTCGTTGTGGGAGAAATGATAAGCATGAATCAAGGTTGGACCCAAGGCGCACTTGAAAGCGTAGAATCCGTTGTTACTAAAAAATGGGTAAATAGTATTTGTCAATAATAAAATATAAAAATATAAAAATATATTTTTATATTAAATAATGTGGGGTCCGTTATTTACAATAATTTGTATCGGTGCTACTATAGGCACGACTTTATCTATTAATCAACTTTCCTTTAGCGGTGGTGGGTCGTTTGGTGCAGTTGAAATAGGCATTTTCAAAAAAATTTCAGAAAATGAAAATGCAAAATATGACCTTTATACCGGAATTTCTGCAGGCGCGTTAAATTCGGGATTTCTTTCTTATTTTTCTGACATTAAATCGGGCATTGCATTTGCCGAACAAACTTACTCGCATATTAATAATCATATGGTTTATAAATTAGAACCTTTAACCGGAGTTTCTGTTTTAAATACTGAACCTTTATATAAAACATTATCGTCTATCATTGATAAAATGCCCAATCAACCTGTTATGCATACATTAATTGGTGCGACTAATTTGAACACGGGTAATTTAGACATATATTCGTTTGAAGAAAATAATGACGCTAATAAAGTCCTATTATTGATGTCATCCTCCGCCATTCCTGGATTATTTCCACCAATTATATATAATAAGTTTTTATATGCTGATGGTGGAACACTAAGCAATGAATTACTACAGGTTGGACATTATGATAAATATATTAACATTACCTTTATTACTCCATATGAAGGTATGATTTATCAATCTGACCCTATTACCTCATTAAAAGATATGTTGCAAAGAACGATTCTTGTTGTGACTAATAATTTTAATAATCAGTTGGCTAAAATAAATCAAAATTGTAAAACACCTTACGGTGAAATAAATAAGTATTTTGTTAATTCAAAATATTTAGAAGGTTATAATATGTTGAATTTTAATCAAGGCAAGGAATTAATTGATGTTGGGTATAAATATATGGAACATCAAAAATATAAATTATGTTGAAAAATTATGTTGAAATTCAATGACTCATAATTGCATAATAACCATGATATCCAATTGCTGCGAATCCGAGCATCAATAATAACTCGTAAGCTTGTCTTGGAGTCATTTGTTTATTGTAGCCAATGTAAATTAGAATTGGTCCTACTATAAGTATATGAAATAAATTTACCCATGGATTTTTTCCAGCATTAACTTTAAGATAAGTCTTATACGCGTGATAAAAAATAATGATTATGCCTAAACCGATCAAAATAGGATACATAAAAGATGGTGTGTTTGTGGATTTAATTCCTACATACAAGAATAGGGTTCCAACTATCAAAATATGAAACAAATGCACATATAATTCTTTCATTTTATATTATACTATTATTTATTTATTTTTCTCATCAAAATATATAAATGTATAATAACTTTAGCTACACCAATACACAAACACATCACACTGGTGGAAAAAAAATAGTTCGCAAGGTTTTAATTAAGAAGGGAAAGGGTCACAAAAGTGTTAAATATTATAACCGCGGAAAACTGATTTCTACTGTAAAGCGCGGATTAAAACCAGTTGAAGTTGGATTCATAAAAATTGGTAAGTTTATTCCCGGGTTATTTAAGGATTGTCCATGCAATAAAACAAAAAAACATAGACATTAAATTATTTGTCCAAATGATCCATTGCTGCCAATAATACTTGTTCTTGGCCCGTTAATTTCTGAAAAATAAGACATTCATCCATTTTGATTTGGAAATGTTTGTGTGCAAAATTCTTACATGTGAGAGAAATACCTTCATCCATCACTTTTATTTCACACAATATTCCTCCAGGAGTTAAATAAACATTCTCTGGGTCTTTTATAGGTATCCATCTTATAAAAGCACCATAACGCAGTTCTCCCATCTCATCTACATACATGTATTCCTTTAATTTTTGCATCATCTCTATTGTTTCATTTTTTGGCATGTGTAATTCTTTTAATATCTCTAATTTCATTTCAGCAATTTTTTTTGTAGTCAAATTTATAAATTTTGAATTATCTTCATTATCTAGTGCTTTCAATAGTTTATCTACGTCCATTATTATTATATAGTTAATAAAGTATTTTTATATAACTTCTTTTAAATGATATAAAATTATATTGTTTGTTTTATTATTGATTATATTATGAACATTACAAATAATTGTGATTGTGGAGCGAGCCGGAGCGATAGCGAAGGTGAGCGACTGGAATCCGCAACGTTAGTGAAGGATTCTAACTATAAAGAGCATTATAGATTAATCATTTGTGTTTTTGCGTGTGCAACTGTTCCAAAATATAAAGATGAAATTCTTAAAATTGAAGAAACTTGGGGGAAAAGAGCTTCACAATTGGGAGTAAGGGTGCTGTTTTTTTTGGGAGAAGAACAAACAGACTTGCAAGATGCATCAGAATCCTTCACTAACGTTACGGATTCCAGTCGCTCACCTATCCGGCTCGCTCCAAAATATATTTACTTAAAAAATGTTAAAAACGATTACGAATCTGCAAGCTCTAAACAAAATTTGGGGTTAAAATATATTTATGAGAATTATAATACAGATTTTGTATATTGTTGTGGAACAGACACCTACATTAATATTGACAAATTATTATTATATATTAACAGATTTGATTGCAATAAATCATTATATATAGGTGGTCATGGTGGTTATAGAACAATTGGAAATAAAAATTATTATTATCATTGCGGTGGTGCTGGTTTTATACTATCAAAAAAATGCTTGCATTCAATATATTTACAATTATTTGATATGCTAATAGAATGGACCAGAATATGCACTGAAAATAATTGTAGCGATTTAATAACGGCATCTGATGTTTCAATTAGTTATTTTTTACAGAATGAATCAACGTCTTCATTAGAAATTATTATTGCAAATTCTTTGTTTTTTTCATGCAATTATAAAGGGGTAATTCGACATGGCGAATCCACTTATTATTATTGTTGTAATCAAAAAATACACATTCCAGACATTATTTCTTGCCATTGCATGTCTCTAGTAGATTTTGACGAATATACTCAACTGTTGGAAAATAATAATTATTGGAAATCTTAATAAGCGCGCTGAATAAAATAATAACCATAGTTTTTTGCATTTTCATTATTATTGCCAACATAATTTTCATGAATAAAAAGCATTAAACTTTCATGTCTGTTATAAAATAAATATTTATATTCCTCTTTATTAAATAGTGCGGTTATAACAACCTCCTCTGGATAATATGATAAAAATGGCGTTCCTATTTTTACCATCTCATAATACTCTTCAATAAATTTATTGATTTTATCACTAGCAAAATTTAAACCAAACACAATACTGCAAACATTTATGCTATTTACTAGATTTCCGTTTGTAATGTTGTTTAGAATTTGGATGGTTTCTTTAAATACTGTATTCTCATAAGTAAGAAATCCTGGAGTATATGGCCAAAATTGTCTGAAAATAGCATCATCTGTTTCCAAAACATCAAACAGCCTTTGAGGATTATTAACTGCATAGCATGCGGCGTCTAACCAAATCACCTTTTCAAACCCAAGTTTGTTTGCTTCCACCATCATGAATATTTTAAAACAATATGGCACCGCGGCGTATTTTATCTCGGACCCGGTCGGGTTCGGAAATCCACCATTAAATAAATAAAAATATCCATTAAACCCAACCTTTTCCAACGATTGATGAATATTTCTAGATTTTGCGTCTCTATCATTGGAAAGTGGTGTGCAACATACAAAACAATTTTTTTTATTTCCACCATTTCCAATTTTATATAAGGCCTTGGTCGGGAATACACCGTTTTCAACGTCAATCAGCTTTTGAACAACGCCTTTTGTGCAGCGGTTTAACATTAAATCTAGTTCAATTTTATAATTTTCATCGCCATGTGGATATGCATTTTTTATTAAGTTATTTACAGATTCTTGTTTTTCCGTAAGTTTCTTTTGTATCTCACACAATTCATTATTATCGTAATCATTTTTGTCTAAAATATCAAGCTCAAATGGGTTATTAATCATTGATATATGCATGTATTAAAATAGTATTAAGTTATTTAACTTAATATTATTTATTATTTATGATTTATTATTTATGATTTATTATTTATGATTTTTTTTTGTTGCTTTTTATCTACCTTTTACCAGTTGGCGCCACCAAATGCACTTCCACCAAGCGCTTCATTTGCAGCCATAATCATACCTCCATAAGGGTCGCCTGCTCCTGGTGTGGCTGCACCGGGCATTGGGGTAGCGTCATTGCGATACATTGCATTATAATCCGGTGCATTTTGTTGCACTTGTTCTGTAGGCAAGCTGCTAATAGATGTGGTGCCTTGACTATAGAGTGCGTTACCCATTGCACTCGCATTATTGGGCATCTGGTTTTGACCGGCAATCGGCTGAGAAACCTTGACACTCCCCTTTCCTTTACCCTTCTTTTTCTTATCATCGACAGATTTTCCTTCCCATAAATCAGTCACTCTATCAAATAAAATACTGACCTTCTCTCCTAATTTTGTTTGCAAACTCATCGTAATAAGTAAAACAGACAAAATAATGAAGACTACACTAAAATCAGGATACTTTGTTCCGCTGTATGTTGGAATATACATGATAATTCTGTGTATATAGAATAAACCAATAAACATGGCAACTACTTGAATAATTACTTCTGCTAAAAGCTCTGCACTTCCCTTTTCTTCTTCCGCTTCTGGAACAAACTTTTGCATCGCTTTGTTTAAAATAATAATGGGAACAATTGCAATCAATGCATATTGCGTTATATTTAATAACTCAGATTTTGTGTTATCGTCAAAATTAAAAACATGCTTAAAAAATCCCAATTTTGATGATAATTTTGAATCGTCTAGACTATCCATATGTTTTATAAAAAGAAATTAAAATAAGTAAAACCCAGCTTTAACAATTTGTAGTCTTCCTAAACAAGTATAAAAACAAATCAATGTATAATACACATAGTTATGGACGGGAATCAAGAAGAAGTGCAATATCAAAATCTTATTAGAAAAATTATTGAAAGAGGGACGCTAGAAAAGGGGCGAAATGGAAACACCTATAGTATTTTTGGAGAATCTATGCGTTTCTCCCTTGAAAACGGTAAGATCCCCATTTTAACAACCAAAAAAACTGCATGGAAGACTTGTTTGAAAGAGCTTATATGGTTTATTCGTGGCGAAACTGATAATAAATTGTTACAGAAGCAGGGCGTTCATATTTGGGATGGAAATACAAGTCGCGAATTTTTAGATTCTAGAGGTCTAACGCTTTATCCTGAGGGCATGGCTGGGCCTTGTTTTGTAAAAGGAACAAAAGTATTAACTAATAATGGTTATAAAAATATTGAAGAAATAAAAAACAATGAAATGGTTTATACACACAGTGGTAATTTTTCTCCCGTTGTTGAAAATATGATCAGAAAATATAATGGTCAGCTATATAAAATTAGACCAAAATATAGTCCATATGACATTACATGCACACCCGAACATCCTTTTTATGCCAGAAAATTTATTGTAAAAAATAGGTTTAAAATTGATGGTGTTGAAAAAAGAAATGTTGTTTTTTCAGATGATCCTGAATTTATTAAAGCACAAGATTTAATTAAAGGACAATATTTTTTAGGTATGAAAATTGAAGAAAATGAAATTATTCCTGAATTCTTATTAAATGGAGTTATAACAAAATTAGATAATCCAAATTTTTGGTGGATGATGGGACTATTTGTTGGAGATGGATGGTTAGTTTATGAAAAAAATGGTAATCATGAAAGAAACCGAATTCATTTTGTTATCGCAAATACTCAAATTAATGAGTATTTACCAAAATTGCAAAGTGTTATTTCAAATTTATCACACAGAAGTGATGATAGTGGTTGCAAAACATATTATTCAACAAATCACGATATTGCAAATATTTTAAAGTTATTTGGTAAATATGCAAAACATAAAATAATTCCAAATTTTGTTCATGAAGCTCCTAAGCATCTCATAAATGAATTTTTAAAAGGATATGTGGCAGCAGATGGTTGTAAAAGAACTCTATGCGCAAACGAATCAACGCGTTTAACAACAATATCTTATAATTTAGCATTTGGTGTTCAACGATTATATTATAAACTTGGATTTATTGGTTCATTGCAATTTAGCAAAAGAGAAGGAACTACTAAAGAATTTCCAAATGGAAGAATATGTAATTTAAATGACGCATATTTATTTGAAGTTTATGAAAATAAAAGACGAGCAGATTATTCATTTATTGAAAATGGTTATGCTTGGATAACCATTAAAAACATTGAGATTGAAAACGTTGTTAATACAGATGTGTATAATTTAGCAGTTGTAAATGATAATAGCTATACTGTAAATAATATTTGCGTTCATAATTGCTATGGGTATCAATGGAGAAATTTTGGCGCCAATTATAACTGTTTTTCTGGAAAACACTTGACGGATGATCACCCTTTTGGCGGCGTCGACCAATTGCAACAAATTATTAACCAGTTGAAAAACCCTGAAACTAGAAATAGTCGTCGTCTCATTATGACTGCATGGAATCCTAAACAACTTGACCAAATGGCGCTACCACCTTGTCACATTATGTGTCAATTCAGTGTTCATAGTGGAAATAAACTCAGTTGTGCTCTTTATCAGAGAAGCAATGATTGTGCGCTTGGAACCAGTTTTAATATAGCATCTTATTCATTTTTAACGCATTTGTTGGCCAAGCACTGCGGTTTGGAAGCGTTTGAATTTATCCATTTTATGGGTGATGCTCATCTATATGAAGACCATGTAGAACCAATGAAAGAGTTGCTTACTAGAGTTCCATATGAATTTCCAACTGTTTCTATTTCACAAGTTAGAGAGAATATTAATGACTACCAAGTGGAAGATTTTCAAATAGTTGGATATAAAAGCCACGAAGCAATTAAAATGACAATGGTCGCATAGCACTTTGATTTTTAATTAGAAATAATAGTTCGCGTAAATAAGTTAAAAACATTATACTAGATAATTTATTATGAGTAGTGCAAGATCAAATGCTGCAGCAAGATCAAGACGTGCGGGTGAAGGGCCCGGAATGCCTCAACAACAACAACAAACGAATGGAAGACCTGGACAACAAACGCAACATGGGCAACCGCAACAAGCAAATAATCTTAAATTGTCTGTTTCAGACGCAATTGCATTAATTACTTTGCGATTGGGACGGGTTGAACAACTAGTTCAAAATATGCCAGTTGATGGTCAGAATAGTTTAGCAAATAATTTAGACGAGAATGTTCGTATTGTTGATAATACTGTATTTGAAAGTATGGTTCAACGTTTAGATACTCTTGAAAAGAACCAACGAATTCTCGCCGAGAGAAAACCAACAGTTGTTGCACAACAAACCACTAACACTGTTTTAGCTCCTGTAAGTGCTGTTGTTACTGAGTCTATTGATGTTTTGAAGGTTGAAATGGTTCAAGTAAAGGAATTGCTATTGCATTTGCAATCATTTACGATGCAAACAAATCAGCGCCTGTCTGATATTGTTTTTACAGGAAACGAGTTTATAGAAAATGATGAATGTGATAATGATATTATTAGCGGAAATATTATTGACGAAACATCTGCTCACAAATTGCTCAACTTTGGGCAAACTGTGGAAAATGACCTCGTGGTTACGAATATAGAAGAAGAGGTGGCAAATTAAATAGGAATATGTAGAGAATCCTTCACTAACGTTCTTACTTCGTAGAGGTTTCCAGTCGCTCACCTTCGCTATCGCTCCGGCTCGCTCCAAATGTGACAAACCCGTGGATAAAAATGTGTAATATATAATTTTTTAATTTATATATTATAATATAAAATGAATTTTTCTTCTTCATCCTCTTATGAAAATTCAAATACTAATATTCAACGTCAATTAAATATGCATTTTTCAAAAGACGAACATTTGAAAATAACTAAAAAAAATATTATTCAAATTTGCTTTCCAGATATATTAGCAAAATTGTGTTTTACCATGCATAATAATGATATTGTTATTGATTACAGATATTTTAAATTTTTATCTTCTCCCGAAAATTTTGAAGCTATTGTTCAGTATATTATTTTTACTATACATAATGTTTTAAAGTCTCAAGAATCTTTTGTTTTTCACGTTAATATGAGTTCTATTACTCTACTTCACATAGAAAAATATTATGGTTTTATTAAACAACTATCCGAAATATTAAAAACCACATTTCCAGATAAATTAAATACGTGTCACATTTACAACGCACCTTTTATTTTTTCAAAACTATTTAGTGTTATTAGCATGTTTATTGATAAAAAAACGCAACAAAAAATACAATTGATTAAAGACGACTACTGATCCAAGAGTTATTGTTTATTTTTTATTTATTATTTTTTTGATTTTATCAGATGGCCTGATTATATCATAAATTAACAATGGTATTGCAACCAATAAAAAAATTAGTAATAATATAATTACTAGAGGTAATACCTTTGATATATTATAAAAAATAGTATATCCAGGCTCTTCTTTCACGTCCATTTTGCATAATCTAATCAATAAAACTAGAACATCTTTTAACCCAAAAAATGACATCCAATTTTTTTGATTTTCTGTTTCTGGAAATAATTGATAGCACAGCGGTTCATGATACATATATTTTGTTATGTTCATTTGCGTGTAATAATCCCAATCATTAAATGTATTTTGATCTTGTTGCAATACCAACTCTATACATTTGCGAGAATATATACACGCATGCATTCCAATCCCACATAATAGTATATTCGTATTATCGTCATATGGTCTTTGTAAAAACGGCAGGCATCCTAATAGATATATATAATTTTCATTTTCATTTGTTTTTTTATTCACAAATTCCATCACCTTTTTTTGTGTGGATTGTTTTTTAATTTTTTTACTAAAAATAAAATCATCTTCCAGAATTAATATGTTTTTATAATTTTTTTGATGGGCATCATTAAACACAGTAATAAACGCATCTATCAAATCACCCCTTGGTTTATCTATATCTGCTGATTTATCGCAAATTTTGTAGCCTTTGTTATATAAAATATATACTAGGTTTGTCGGATGATACTCATTTAACTGCGATTTTATATTTTCAATGCGTCCATTTCCTTCCAAATGTATAATGTATGTTGCATCTAAATCCAATAGGCCATCTGAATATTCTATCTGTTCAAATCTATAACACGATGAATTATTCATAACTTATATTTACAATAGAATAAAAATTGATTTGTTATTTATATTCTATATTACTCACAAATTATTATCGCGCATAGAATGAATCTATCTACTTTGGTTTTGGTATTGCTTTCAATAAAAGCAACTGTATTGTTGTGCAATATGATTCACGCGCATCATTGCATGAATCTTTTTACTAGAAACAAACCTGTTGTTAAAAACCCTGAATCCTTCACTAACGTTACGAATTCTAGTCGCTCACCTCCTCTATATATACTTAAAAATAATGACACTCGGTTTAATAAACCTGACTCTAATATTAATAAGCCCTTTCCAATATTATTGTTTGATGAACCATTTGGGGAAATAAATATCAATCACATTGCAATGCTATTTATATAAAAATTACAAATTATATAAAAATTGTATTAAACACATAACGACAATATTATATACACACAATGCATCTATCTATTTCAGACAAGACAAAAAAGGACATTTTTATTTCTTTGTTTCAACTATTAAAATCGTGTTCATCTGTAATCGCAATATGTTTTAATTCGGATAACATGTATATTCAGGGCATGGATAAAGCACATGTTTGTCTCTTTGATATTAAAATTTTTTCTAATTGGTTTGAAAAATATGAGACTACTGGCGCAGATAATGCAAAGGTTTGTATAAATACTGTTTTTTTTCATAATATTCTCTCTATGACTCAGGAACAACAGTCTATTAATATTCATTATGAAGGCGATCCTGAATCTATTGAAATTGATTTAACGAGCGCAAAGGGAGATTTTAATAAATTTTTTAAATTGCCGTTAGCTGATGTGGAAACCGAATTACTGGGAATTCCAGACGTTGAATACGACGCGGAGTTTTCAATTAATTCTAAAAAAATGAATGAAATTGTTTCTCAATTATCCGTGTTTGGAGATATTATGAATCTGAAATGTTCTGAAGAAAAGATTGAAATCATTTCTAGAGGAATTGGGGGTGAAATGATGGTAAATATTCCAATTGACGATTTGGCTGAGTTTTCTATTTCAGAAGGGGATATTATTGATATTTCATACAGTTTGAATTATATTCACAAAATGTGCATAACGACCAAGCTGTCTTCTGAAATTGAGTTTTCTATTAGCGGAGAGCTTCCGCTTAGAATAAAATACGATTTAGGAAATAACAGCTCTGTTATGTTTTTCATTGCCCCAAAGATTGAAGACTAGATTCTTCGTTATAATTTATAATATTTACTGGTATTATAAATGTCATCAACTGCTAAAGGAGGAAGTGTAAATCCGATAAATATGTCAAATAATAGGTGAGCTATTCTTGAGGTGCAAACAGCGAATAGACTACAACCTATTAAGCAATTAAAGCAATCTGCAAGGGGACATTTTTTAGTTTCTAAAAGAATAACAAGAGGCGCCCAGAGTGCGGCGCAAAAATGTAACCCAAACATATGTTCTAATGGCAAACCCTTCTTTACGTCGTGTGGGGATTGTTATGACGGGTTTTCAATCTGCGGCGGACCTTGCCAAGTTAATACTAAAGAGTGTGTGGATCCTTCCATAGGTTGAAGAGGATTTTGGCTCAACCTTTTCCAAAGGTTGAAGTATGCGAGGTTTATTGAAGATTAAAATTTTGTTATAATTTATAATATTTACTGGTATTATAAATGTCATCAACTGCTAAAGGAGGAAGAGTAAATCAGATAAATCTGTCTGCTAATAGGAATTATCAGGATATGGTGCAAACGGTGAATAGAGTACAACCTATTCAGCAATTAAAGCAATCTGTTGGTGCCGGGAGTTATTTAGTTTCTAAAAGAATGACAACAGGAACAATAATAGCTACCAGGCTTGGATGCACCACAGGACAAGCAGTGCGATGTCCAAACGGTGGGTATAGGGAGTGCAACGGGGGGGGTTGTAGTGAAGATTAAAATTTTGTTATAATTTATAATATTTACTGGTATTATAAATGTCATCAACTGCTAAAGGAGGAAGAGTAAATCAGATAAATCTGTCTGCTAATAGGAATTATCAGGATATGGTGCAAACGGTGAATAGAGTACAACCTATTCAGCAATTAAAGCAATCTGTTGGTGCCGGGAGTTATTTAGTT